>Ga0256404_1000476_pt1 | contig 104017 bp, 96 predicted proteins | sample RumenRJG_01DNA_FD_185990 | JGI IMG/M metagenome (GOLD analysis project Ga0256404, IMG submission 185990) | Bovine rumen microbial communities from Lethbridge, Alberta, Canada - RJG_01 | ecosystem: Host-associated > Mammals > Digestive system > Stomach > Rumen | place: Canada: Alberta...
TGTCGTTACAGTGATTGACATTTCTGGTGTCAACACCTGCCCATTAGCGCGTTTCGTTCGTTTGGGCGTAATTCTAAAAACTTTACTCATAGGCTATTAGTTTTGATTATTTTTGCAAAGATAAAAAATATTTTTCAATTTGTCATAGTTATTTTTGGTTTTATGATAATTTTGCATATTACATTGAGAGCTCTTCCCTTTCTATTTTAGAAAGAACAACTTTTACCGTATCTTTTATGTAATCCTTAAATTCTCCATTATCAATATCAGTTTTTAATACATCCAGTTTTTTATGATACTTATCAAGATGTTCCCAACCATAAGGATCTCCAGGCCAACATTCTCCTTTAAATAACCTTTTTTTTGCATTTATGAATGCATCATCGACAGTTTGCTCTCCACGTTTGCCAACATAAACAAAAACCTCGTCTCCAATCTTATCTTTAGGAACGCCAATACCGTATTTTTCAATTACAATAGAAAGATGTTGCCATTCGTCTTTTTGGAATTCGATATAAAAATGCGAACTTTTGGTAGAATCAAAAAAATCGCATTTTGCATTTAACTGTAAGTCTTCCGTTATTGAAGGTAAGATTCCACGAATTTTATCTATATATGGCTTCCATTTCTCCACATCTGCAACAGCCAACTCTTTTCGAATAGAGTCTTTAAATGCATTCATCTGATTTAACAGATGAGTTATCTCTTCAGTTTTCTCCTCCAATTTCTTTAATCTGTCCTCTGCTGAGATGTCATTCAAATCAAGTTTCTCTATCAAAAATTGTTCTAATTCCATATTCATTTCTTTGTTAATTGTTCTAATGTCGAAATAACCTTCAAGATAGTCAAGATATTGCATTGCTGCAGTATATAAAAACACCTCTTTTTGTTTGCAATTAGGGATTACATCTTCTTTCAACCATGAAATAATATCCTCTCTAAATGTAACGACTTTATAGCGTTCTCTAAATTCTTCTCTTAATTTTGGAGCAGAATTGATTGAACATTCTATACGTTCACATGAATTACAACATTGTTTAGGCTCATGCCAACTGCATATGTCAGGTTCATAATAGTAAGGAGGAAGAAATACTACATAAATCTGTTCGTCCTTATATCCTTCCTGACGCAATTTTTGAATATAACGAGCTATCTGATTCTTTTGCAAAATAGCATCATATATCTTATTCTCAAAAATAATGGCATATTTACCTTTTTCTTTTACAAGCAAATCTATTCTCATTTGCTCAGAAGTCACCTGGGGCTGTGAAACATTGATATTCCAATCCCTTAAGCAATATTCAACAAAACTCTTAAGCAATGAATAATCGCCATTTATTTCGTAAAGCAGAAGTGATGCCAGAATGCGACTGTTGGCATTTTCATTTACATGTAACTCATCTATCACATTTATATGATAAGGGAGTTTTTTTCTAATGCGATGATAACATTCAGCGAAATCGTCTATCAACTGGAGTACGTCTTTCTTTTCCATAAAAATGTCCGACTTTTCAATTACAAAATCACTTGCGTAGCAGTTCCTATTATACCAAACTACTTTTTAAGCCTCTTCACCAAACTGACAATCTCTTCATTCAAAGTTTCCTCAGAAACTGTTTTTGAGAAGAAATTACCATCCTGTTTGTAGTCAGGTACTAATGATGAGATCATCTTGCGATAAGTGAGTTGGTTCCTATCAACTTTGAAGAAAATATTTATCTTACTAGAGAAAGACATAAGAATAGTTATTGTCGCTTCTTCAAAAGCATAGGATAAGTTGTCATTCTTATCGAGCGGAATATCATAGCCCGCATTGTTAAGGGCCAGAAGAACTTTGTCACATATTTCCTTTTGGCGTTGATCTTCAATCTCGGCCTTTCTTTCCATGACATCAGCCAAAAGAGTGTTCAACTCTTCAATGGCTTCGTTAATTTCGTCCTCCTTATCATTAAGGTATTTTATTTGTTCCTCGTAGGACAAACCTTCGATTGCTTCGTTAATATCGAGAATATCATAGTCTATCATAAGCATTTTACAATTTTTGTTCTAATGTGTAAAACATTCCGTTAAGTGCTGCGTTATAAATCATGGGATAGAACCACGTTAATTTATTGCATAAGTGGTAGTCGTTATTCTCTATAAAGTCTGTGGTGTCCAACACTATACTATCTATTTTATCCACTACACTATCTAATTTCATCTGGAAATTATCTGGCACAGAAAGTTGGAAATAAGAGAATAGTTCTCTTATATCATATCCAGGTTCATCAGTCGCTTCCCCCATGACTACCTTGTAAGTTAGTTCCGCAGCCTTCTCGAAAACATATTGTACGATGAAGCGGCAATCTGCTTGCCAATTCCAGTCATCATGATCATGATTATCCACATAATCAGTTAGAGAGTGACAGACACGAGTTATATTATTGATGATATATTCCATCTGCTCTTGTGACAGTTGCGATTGGGCATCACCTTTCAATAATGGCTTTGAATATTCGTCTTCTGCTGTTTTTGCTCGTTTAATCATGTAATTAATTATATTCTTTTGAATCTTGGGGAAATCTTCTTCAGAATAAGGGCAGGGTGAATTATCAATGCCAAAACCTAAATCTATTTTCTTTGCCAACAGGCTTTCTGGATCCCTTACCACAAAGTTGGAATCCTCACCATGCAGACGGTCAAACTTTTTGAATAGACCCCACACTGCATCCTGTTCTTCAAATTCAGAATCAGTTGAAGCCATGTTCTCGTCCGTTTCGTTATAATACTCTTCTTTGAGTCTATCAACTTCAAAGGCGATGCTTTCAATATCAGTATCTTCTGCGTTTGCTTCCAGCAGATAATCTCTCATTCTATCGTAATACTTGATGATAAAATCCTTCATATCATTTGTTATGTTTAGTCCAACTTCTCAAATTCAAAATCACTTGCTGAGCAGCATGCTTTCTTATAGTCAAACTGATACATGCGCATGTACTGCTCTTGAATCTCTACGGCTCCATTGTAAAACGGCGTTGTACAATGTTGCTTTGTCGTTACAGTGATTGACATTTCTGGTGTCAACACCTGCCCATTAGCGCGTTTCGTTCGTTTGGGCGTAATTCTAAAAACTTTACTCATAGGCTATTAGTTTTGATTATTTTTGCAAAGATAAAAATAATTTTTCTATTCACCAAATTTTCATTTTTGTATTCTGTCGAAATTACAAGATTTCCTTCGCTATCCACGCGCAGGCTTCGGCATCGGCAAGAGCATAGTGATGATTCTCTAACTGGTAGCCACAGGCGGCGGCGACGGTGTGGAGTTGGTGGTTCTCCAAATTGGGCAGCACACGGCGTGAAACGCAGAGCGTATCGTGAAATTCGTAGTCGGGATAGTCCATCTGATAGACGCGAAAAACGGCTTTCAAACAACTTTCATCGAAAGGACGGTTGTGCGCCACGAGTGGCAATCCCTCAATCAACGGCTCTATTTGCGCCCAAACATCGGGAAAAATCAGGGCATCGTCGGTGTCGGCACAGCAGAGACCGTGTACCTGACTGCACCAGTAATTATAATAGTTCGGCTCGGGCTGAATCAACGAATAGAACGAATCGACAATTTCACCATCGCGAACAACGACAACTCCCACGCTGCAAACACTACTGCGCTCGTAGTTGGCCGTTTCAAAATCGATAGCTGCAAAGTTTCTCATCTTTTATTTTTTGATTTTATATGCTACACTCGACAAAAATCAAACAAGTTCGTTTTTGTCCTCGCTTACACGATATTTGTTCCACATTCTTTGAATTTTTCCTGCTATTTCGTCGCGAAACCACTGCGGTTCAAGCACTTCCATTTCCTCGCCGTTCCACAGGATTTCCTGCAAAAAATCGTAGGACGGACGCAAAAAATATTCGAAAATGCTATATTCGTCGTTCCGTTCGACTTCTTCCTGCGATTCGTGTAACTCCAAGTCGCGGATATAGTTCGCCTGCCCCACCGCCACCTTCAATTTCACCGTCTGAGGCTCAATTCTTTGGTCGGCAATGATGCCAAAACAATCGTCGAAAAACTCCTTCGCACGCCAGTCTTTCGGCATTTCGAAGGTTTCGTTGGTCGTCTGAATGTCGATGATGCGGTCGAGGGCATAGATGCGCGGACCTTTTTCGTAGTAATAGGCGTAGGTGCTACGAGCCACCAAATACCACCGCTGCCGAAACAATTTTACACAATACGGCTGAACGTCGAAATTGTTCTCCTCGTCTTTCCAATAACTGTGATAGGTGATGTTGATGACGCGATTTTCCTTCATCGCATCGATGATGGGCTGCAAAAACTCCTGACCCGACGGCACATATTCCAACACGATTCGGTCTTTGATGCTCTGGCTGTTGGCAAGCGTATGGCTGACGGAAATTGTGTTGTAGAGCCACGAGCGAAAGCCGTTTTTGCTGATGTCTTCCTCGTTGTCGATGTAATAACGATACTCGCCACGGTTCTCATTGACAATGTCGATTCCAAACATATCCCAAATGACATGACGCCAATTGTCGAACGTGCGCTTGGGAATCGCTAATCCACGGCTGATGTCGTCGTTGAGCCAACGGCGGTTGAGTTCCTTGAACGTGATTTTTCTGGCTTTATAGATGGTATCTATAACCCAGACATACTTGGTTATCAGGCTTTGCCCTCTGTCGTTTCCAATCATTTTTTTTGTCAATTTTTGGATTATTTTCCGCAAAGGTACAAAAAAGGTACGCCAAATGGTGGCAGAGCCTGAGAAAAATTTCAAAAAATTATTTTTCTACCTCGATTTCGGTCAAATCGTGGTCGATGAGGTACTCGAGGAAGAGTTTCAGGGCTTTGCGCGTGGCGATGGCGAGATTGATGTCGCGACCTTCGTCCTCGGTGAGTTTGAAGGTGCGAATGTCGTTGCCGCCGCCGTAGGCCAGCCAAATCGTGCCGACGGGAATCTCGGGTGTACCACCGCCCGGACCTGCGATACCAGTAGCGGCAATGGCGTAATCGACGTTCAACGCCTCGCACGCGCCTTGCACCATCTGAATGGCGACTTCCTCGCTGACGGCGGTCTTCGCTTCGAGCGTTTCGTGGCTCACGTGCAGCAGTTTTTCCTTGATTTCATTGGTGTAGCAGATGATTCCACCCTTGAAATAGTTCGACGCACCCGGCACGGCAATGATGGCTTCGGCAATGCGTCCACCCGTGCAACTTTCAGCCGTTGCGAGCGTTTTTCCGTTGTCGTAGAGGTACTGCTGTATCTCTTTGCTGATGATTTTGTTTTCTAAGCTCATTATTTTAATTTACAATTTGACAATTTACAATTTACAATTTGGTTTTTGAGAATGCCGGCGCATCAATCGGACAAAAATCGCCGTCTTGATACTTGAAATAGCCTGTGATGGCAATCATCGCGGCATTGTCGGTCGTGTAACTGAACGGCGGAATATACACCGTCCAACCGTAGCGACGGGCATAGTCGTGGAAGGCATTGCGCAGACCCGTATTCGCCGAGACGCCACCCGCCACGGCGATGTGTTTGATGCCCGTGTGCTTCGCGGCTTTCAGCAGTTTTTTCATCAGTATATCGACGATGGTGAATTCGAGCGAGGCCGCCAAATCTTCCTTGTGATTTTCGATGAAATCGGGCTCATCCTTGATCCAGTCGCGCAAATTGTAGAGAAACGAAGTTTTCAGACCCGAAAAACTATAGTCGAAGCCAGCGATGTGCGGCTCAGCGAACTTGAAAGCGTGCGGATTGCCTTGTCGGGCGAGTCGGTCGATAATCGGACCGCCCGGATAGCCGAGTCCCATCACCTTCGAGCATTTGTCGATGGCCTCGCCGGCAGCGTCGTCGATGGTCTGACCGAGAATTTCCATATCGTTGTAGGCGTTCACCTTGACAATCTGCGAATTGCCGCCGCTCACGAGCAGACAGAGGAACGGGAAGGGCGGAGGCCCCACCCCAGCCCTCCCCGAAGGGGGAGGGAGCAACGATTCGGAGCCGCTATTTCCGTCCCCCCTCCTTTCGGAGGGGTCGGGGGAGGCTATAAAATGCGCCAAAACGTGCCCCTGCAAATGGTTCACATCGATGAGCGGAATGCCCAACGACCGCGCAAAACCTTTCGCGAAACTCACACCGACGAGCAACGAGCCCATCAGTCCGGGACCGCGTGTGAAGGCGATGGCGGAAAGTTGTTCCTTCGTGATTCCTGCCTGCCGAATGGCCTCGCTGACGACCGGCACGATGTTCTGCTGATGGGCGCGTGAAGCCAATTCCGGCACTACCCCACCATAAGCCTCGTGCACCGCCTGCGATGCCGTGACGTTCGATAGTAGTTCGTCGTTTCGCAAAACTGCCGCCGACGTGTCGTCGCAACTCGACTCAATGCCTAATATATAAATGTTATCCATTTACAATTTACGATGTACAATTTTTCAATGTTCAATGTTCAATGTTCAATGCTCAATGCTCAATGTTCAATACGAAATAATCTCCGGACCATCCTCGGTCATCAACAGCGTGTGTTCCCACTGTGCCGAGGGCAGTTCGTCTTCCGAAATCACTTCCCAACCATAGGGGTCGTCGCCGTCGATAAAAACCTTCCACGTACCCATGTTAATCATCGGTTCAATCGTGAAAACCATCCCCGGAACGAGCAACATTCCCGTGCCTTTCTTGCCGTAGTGCGCCACGTCGGGCTCCTCGTGGAACGCATTTCCCACGCCATGACCGCACAAGTCGCGCACCACGCCGTAGCGATAGCGTTTGCAGTGATTCTCAATGACATTTCCGATGTCGCCGACATAGCCCCAAGGCCGTGCCGCCTCGATGCCCAATTCCAGACATTCACGCGCCACGCGCACCAGTTGTTCCTTTTCGGGCGTCGTTTTTCCAATGATAAACATTCGCGCAGCATCGGCGAAATAACCATCGACAATCGTCGTGAAATCGACGTTGATGATGTCGCCTTCCTCGAGGATATCGGTCTCCTTCGGAATACCGTGACAAACCACCTCGTTGATGCTCGTACAGACGCTCTTCGGGAAGCCCTCGTAGCCCAAACAAGCGGGTGTGGCATTATGCCGCTTGCAATAATCCATACAGATTTCGTCGATTTCAAGCGTGCTCATTCCGGCACGGATATGCTTCGCCACTTCGTCGAGAACGCCTGTGTTTACAACACCTGCACGACGAATGCCCTCGATTTGCTCGGGTGTCTTAATCAGTTCGCGCGTAGGCACGAGTTTTCCCTTGTTTTCAAGGTACATGATTTTGCGGTCGAACTCCGTCGGTTGCTCTCCCGGACGGCAACGCCACCGTTTTTTCTTTCCAAAAGCCATGGTTTTTCGTTAAAATTTGCCTGCAAAGGTACGAAAAATTCGATGAAGCGAGGGCATATTTCGAAAAAAATCACTAATTTTGCAGAAAGTATAAACAAGAATCGAAAAAATATGAAGAAAATTGTATTGATTACAGGTGCGACAAGCGGCATCGGACTCGCTTGCGCAGAGAAATTCGCTGCCAACGGCGACAAATTGATTCTGACGGGAAGAAACGAACATCGACTCGCCGAAATCAGAAAAAATCTGACGGAAAAGGGATGTGAAGTGCTCACGCTGGCTTTCGACGTGAGAGACCGCGAAAAAGCCAAAAAATTCATGAGCGGACTGCCCGACGATTGGCGCGAAATCGATGTTTTGGTGAACAATGCGGGGCTGGCACTCGGTCTGGAAGCCGAATATCAGGGTAGTTTCGACGATTGGGAGACGATGATCGACACCAACATCAAGGGTTTGCTGACGATGACGCGATTCGTCGTGCCTGGCATGGTCGAGCGCAACCGTGGCCACATCATCAACGTCGGCTCGCTGGCAGGCGACGCAGCCTACGCTGGCGGCAACGTCTATTGTGCCACAAAAGCAGCGGTGAAAGCCCTCAGCGACGGTCTGCGCATCGATGTGGCGAACACAGCCGTCCGTGTGACGAACCTCAAGCCTGGACTTGTCGAAACAAATTTCAGCAACACGCGCTTCCACGGCGACACCGAACGGGCTGCCAAGGTTTATGAGGGTGTCAAACCGCTCACAGCCGACGATGTGGCCGATGTGGCTGTCTATGCCGCCAACGCCCCTGCCCACGTGCAAATCGCCGAGGTGCTGATTTTGGCCACCCATCAGGCAAATTCGTTCGTGCTTGCAAGAAATTCTTAGGATTTAAAAGCGGATTTCAATCTTTTTTCGGGTCGTGAACCACCACTTTGATGCGGCTGATGCGGCGTTCTTCGACCGCCATCACCTCAAACGTGTAGTTGGCGTACTCGATTTGCTCGTGTAGGCTCGGGAAGTCGCCTTTCAGTTCGAGCAACAGGCCTGCGAGCGTGTCGGCATCGCCCTCGACTTCGGCAAATTCGTCGGTATCGACGCCCGTAATCTTGCAGAAATCGCTCAGCAGCGTTTTTCCTTCAAAAAGATAGGTGTTGTAGTTCAGTTTCGAGTAGAAACGCTCGTCTTCGTCGAATTCGTCGTTGATTTCGCCGACGATTTCCTCCAAGATGTCTTCAAGCGTAATCAAACCGCTCGTACCGCCAAATTCATCGACCACGATGGCGATGTGTACCTTGTTTTCCTGAAATTCGCGCAGAAGGTCGTCGATTTTCTTTGTTTCGGGCACGAAATACGGCGGACGAATCAGGCTCTGCCAACGGAAGTTCGAGGGCTTCGACAAATGCGGCAGAAGGTCCTTGATATAAAGGATTCCGCGAATGTTGTCGGTGTTGTCTTGATAGACGGGAATACGACTATAATTGTTCTCAACGATGCAGTTGAGCACGTCGGCGAAATTCGATTTGATGTCAATATCGACAATGTCCTGCCGACTCGTCATCACGGCCTTCGCCGTTTCGTCGCCGAAGCGGATGATGCCTTTCAGAATCTGTTGCTCGTCGCGAATTTCGTCCTTGTCGGTCAGTTCGAGCGCCTGCTCCAAATCATCGACGCTCAGCACGATGTTCTCGGGCTGGATTACCTTTTCGGCCAACATTCCACTGCGAATCAGCACGTTTTCCAACGGCCAGAACAGGCGGCGCATCAGCAAGATGAAATCGACACTTTTCCGACAATATTTCAATGGATTCTGACGGCTATAAACCTTCGGCATGATTTCACCGAAAAGCAGCAAAACAAAGGTCAAAATCACCGTGATACAGAGAAATTCGACCCATGTTTCGCGAAATTTGACGAGCGAGGCGAACACATAGTTCAGCAGCATGATAATCGTCACGTTCACGAAGTTGTTCGTAATCAGAATTGTGGCCAGCGTGCGCTCGCTGTCGTCGCGCAACTGCTTGATGTGGACGTCGGTTTTCGTCTTTTCTTCGTTGATTTCCGCCAAATCGCTCGGCGAAAGGCTAAAAAAGGCTATTTCCGAGCCGCTGGTGAAGCCCGAAACGAACAGCAGCACCAAAGACAACACGGCTGCCAAGGCAATGCCGAATGTCATTGGCTGAAACGTGACAAGATCGCTAATCTGCTGTATGTCAATGGAGTCCAAAGTTCGTCAGATTAAAACGGTAAATCCTTGTCCTGCCCGTCTTCCTGCGCTGGTTGCTGGATTGTTTTTTCGGGTTCGGACTGAGGTTCGCCGGCGTTCTGCGGTTTCGGCGAGAGCAGTTCCATGTTATCGACGATGATTTCCGAGACAAATCTCTTCTGTCCCTGCTGGTCGTCGTAGGAACGGTTGCGAATCTTGCCCTCTACATAGAGTTTGTCGCCTTTGTGGACGTATTGTTCCACCAGTTTGGCAAGCCTTCTGTAAAACACGAGATTGTGCCACTCGGTGCGCTCGGGCACCTGCGTTCCGTTTTGCAGCGTGTAGCCGCGCTCGGTTGTTGCCAGACGGAGCTGTGCAACGGCTTGGTCGGCCTCGTAGTACCTTACTTCTGGCTCTTTGCCGACATTGCCAATCAGCATTACTTTATTCATATCTTTTCCTCCTAAAAAAAAGTTATTTCCACATTCCCAAATACTTGTAACGGAAGTTCTTGCCCTTTGCCGATGGGAACTGCGAGCGGTGATCGACGCGCTGGCGCAGGTGCTCGACGATGCGGTTGTAGCAGTCGATGCCCGACTCAGCCTTGCACTGGGCGACGAAGGTCGTGTCGCGGTATTCGTATTTTCCCGTTCCGGGCACAAGTACGACGCGCTTGAACTTCAGTTCACCCTCGTACCAACCGTTGCGCTCTTCCGTCATGCGCGTCATCGCGGTGGCTTGCGGTTCTTTCTCCTCGCCGGGCTGTCCGGTGGTTTCCATCTGCGGTTTCAACGCTTTTTTCTGCTTGAAGTCGGTCATCGACTCAGCAGCAGTTTTAATGATGATGAAATAGATGCGCGGACGCACCTTGTAGCGTTTCGGATACATCAGGTCGCTGGCGCAATAATTGCGTATATCGGCTTCCAAATCAGCGTTCATTCCGATTTCCGGAATGGAGGCAAGGAAGTCAATGGCATCATCGGCATTGGAAACGAATGCCTCGTTGTCAAAATATCTTAGATATAAATTCATCTGGATAAAAAAATAATCACTTAAAACTCAAAAGAGCGGAAAACGGGACTCGGACCCGCGACCCCAACCTTGGCAAGGTTGTGCTCTACCAACTGAGCTATTTCCGCCTCTTCTTCGAAGAGTCGAGATTCATGGCTGCGCCTCGGCATAAAACAAGTTTTCTGCGCTCGACTTGCACATGAATTCCGCCAATTCTTTACGTTTACCATGTGAAGAGGAGGAGACTCGAACTCCCACGTCGCGATTGACACTACCCCCTCAAAGTAGCGCGTCTACCAATTCCGCCACCTCTCCAACATGTAAAAACATTCCGAATTATGAGTGCCCAGAACAGGAATCGAACCTGCACGCCTTGCGGCACACGCACCTGAAACGTGCGCGTCTACCAATTCCGCCACCTGGGCAGGGTTGCAAAGCACAACGATAGGAAATTTTCTCCTTACGGATAATTCAGAATGTTTTGAGCGGAAAACGGGACTCGGACCCGCGACCCCAACCTTGGCAAGGTTGTGCTCTACCAACTGAGCTATTTCCGCCTTTTCTTCGAAAAGTCGAGATTCATGGCGGCACCTCGGCATAAAAACAAGTTTTTCTGCAACTCGGTTTGCACATGAATTCCGCCAATTCGGAAGCGCATTTCTCTAAATGCGACTGCAAAGGTACGGCATTTTTCCGATACTGCAAAATTTTTTCGCGTTTTTTTCTAAAAAATTTTCAATCCATGCGGTCGCGATAGTCTTCATAGCCGAATTTTCGCAGGATTTCGAGCGTGTTGTCGAGCCGAAGGATGCCGATGGACGGGTGCGAAATGCCATTGAACATCGTGGTTTTGACGGTGGTGTAGTGAATCATATCCTCGAAAATGATGGTTTCACCTATTTCGAGTTCGTGGTCGAACGTCCAGTCGCCCATAAAGTCGCCGCTGAGACAGCTGTTGCCGCCTAAACGATAAGGCCTCCCCCCAGCCCCCTCCAAATGGAGGGGGAGACTGCCGCGAACCTCGGGCATATACGGCATTTCGAGGCAATCGGGCATGTGGCAGGTGAAACTGACGTTGAGAATGGCGGTGCGGATGCCTTTGTCTTCGACGATGTCCTCGATTTTCGCGACGAGCGGCCCCGTCTGCCACGCAAACGCGCTGCCGGGCTCCAAAATGACGCGAAGATTCGGATGGCGACGCTTGAAATCCTTCAACAGTCTGACGAGTAGCGCGACGTTGTAGTCCTTGCGCGTCATCAGATGGCCACCACCGAAGTTGATCCACTTCAACTGCGGGAACCAGCGCGAAAATTTCTCCTCGATGTGCGACAACGTGCGCTCAAATTCTTCGGCACTGCTCTCGCAATGGCAATGGCAGTGGAAACCGTCGATGTCGTCGGGAAGTTGTTCGGGCAGTTTGTCGGCGGTGATGCCGAATCGCGTGCCGGGCGCACAAGGATTGTACAAATCGGTGGCGATTTCGCTGTATTCGGGATTGATTCTGATGCCCATCGACACGCGGTGGTCGGCCTGCCCTACTCTTTCGTGGAACCGCTCGTACTGCGTCAGCGAATTGAAGGTCAAGTGGCTCGAACAACGAATGATTTCGTCGATTTCCTCGTCGGTGTAGCAGGGCGAATACGTGTGCGCCAGACTGCCGAACTCCTCGGCAGCGAGTCGTGCCTCGGCCAACGAACTGGCGGTTGTCGAAGAAATATACTCGCGGAAAATCGGGAACGTCTTCCACAGCGCAAATGCCTTGAACGCCAAGATGATTTCCACATCGGCCTCACGCGCCACGCCACGAATCAAGTCCAGATTTTCGCGCAGCCGCTTCTCCTCTATAATATAAATAGGTGTAGGAACACCCTCGTAAGTCATCGGATTCACTTTCATGGTGCAAAAATAACGAATTTACCAGATTTTTTGGTTTTTTGTATGTTAAAAACTGAAAAAAAATGTATTTGAATGAGGAAAAATGCTACCTTTGCAACAGAATCCAGAGAAAGATTTCAATTCACATGAGCGCAAACAACTCTTTTTTGGTGTTTTCAGGCACGAAAACACGCTATCTCGCAGAAAAAATCTGCGCCAGTCTCGGTTGCCCTCTCGGTAACTTAGTCATCACCCGATTTTCCGACGGCGAATTTGCCGTTTCGTATGAAGAATCGATTCGCGGACGCGACGTTTTCCTCGTCCAGAGCACGTTCCCCTCGTCAGACAACCTGATGGAACTGCTGCTGATGATTGACGCCGCCAAACGTGCGTCGGCTCGGACGATCAACGCCGTGATTCCGTATTTCGGATGGGCGCGGCAAGACCGCAAGGACAAGCCTCGTGTGAGCATCGGTGCGAAACTCGTGGCCGACCTGCTGAGCGCCGCCGGCATCGACCGCCTCATCACGATGGACCTGCACGCCGACCAGATTCAGGGTTTCTTCGATGTTCCCGTCGATCACCTTTTCGCGTCGATGGTGCTGCTGCCCTATTTGCAGAGCCTCCGACTCGACAATCTCTGCATTGCGTCGCCCGACGTGGGTGGTTCGAAGCGTGCCAACGCCTACGCGAAATACCTCGGCTGTCCGCTCGTGTTGTGCAACAAGACGCGCGCACGCGCCAACGTGATTGAAACGATGCAAATCATCGGCGATGTCGAAGGGAAAAATGTGGTGATTATCGACGATATGGTCGATACGGCCGGAACGATTACGAAGGCTGCCGACCTGATGATGGAAGCCGGCGCTAAGAGCGTTCGGGCGTGCGCGTCGCACTGCGTGATGAGTGGTCCGGCGAGCGACCGCGTGCAGGAATCGGCCCTCGAAGAAATCGTTTTCACCGACTCGATTCCCTACACGAACCGCTGCCACAAGGTAAAGCAACTTTCCGTGGCCGATATGTTCGCCGAAACGATTCGCCGCGTGGTTGATAACGAAAGTATCAGTTCTCAGTATTTGATTTAAATTCTTATTATCATAAAAAAAGGGCAGTCGAAACTGCCCTTTTTTCGTATCCGAGAGGAAGAATTACATCATTCCGCCCATTCCCGGTGCTCCGCCCATCGGCATTGCAGGTTCTTTCTCGGGTTTATCGACAATGACGCATTCCGTCGTGAGGAACATTCCAGCGATGGATGCAGCATTTTCGAGAGCGACACGAGCCACCTTTGCGGGGTCGATGACACCCGACTCGCGCAGGTCTTCGTACTCGTCCTTACGGGCATTGTAGCCGAAGTCGCCCTTGCCCTCGCGCACTTTCTGCACGACAACGGCACCTTCGCCACCAGCATTGATGACAATCTGGCGCAGCGGTTCCTCGATGGCACGCTCCACAATCTTGATACCCGTCTGTTCGTCGGCATTCTCGCCCTTCAAGCCCTTCAGAGCCTCCTGAGCGCGGATGTAGGTGGTTCCACCGCCTGCCACAACACCTTCTTCGATGGCGGCGCGAGTTGCACAGAGAGCATCATCAACGCGGTCTTTCTTCTCCTTCATCTCAACTTCGCTGTTCGCACCGACATAGAGCACAGCCACACCACCAGCGAGTTTCGCCAGACGCTCCTGCAATTTCTCTTTGTCGTAGGTGCTCTTCGTTTTGGCGATTTCGTTCTTAATCTGGTTCACGCGGTCGGTAATCGACTGCTTCTGACCGGCACCGTTCACGATGGTCGTGTTGTCCTTATCGACGGTCACTTTCTCGCACGTTCCGAGCATTTCGAGCGTAGCCTGCTCCAGCGTCAGACCCTTCTCCTCGCTGATGACGGTTCCACCAGTCAGCACGGCGATGTCTTCGAGCATAGCCTTGCGACGGTCGCCAAAGCCAGGGGCTTTCACGGCGCAAATCTTCAAACCGCCACGCAGACGGTTCACCACGAGCGTCGTCAGAGCCTCAGAATCAACATCCTCGGCAATCACAAGCATCGGACGACCACTCTCGGCGGCAGGCTGCAAAATGGGCAGGAAATCCTTGATGTTCGAGATTTTCTTGTCGTAGAGCAGGATGTAGGGATGCTCCATCACGCACTCCATTTTCTCGCTGTCGGTGATGAAGTAAGCCGAGAGATAGCCACGGTCGAACTGCATACCCTCGACCACGCCGATGTGCGTGTCGCGGCTCTTCGACTCCTCGATGGTGATGACGCCGTCTTTCGACACTTTGCGCATTGCGTCGGCCAGCAGTTTGCCGATTTCAGGGTCGTTGTTGGCCGAAACCGTTGCCACCTGCTCAATTTTATCGTAGTTGTCGTCCACTTTCTCAGCCGACGAAGCAATGTGCTCCACGACTGCGTTCACAGCCTTGTCGATACCGCGCTTCAAATCCATCGGATTCGCGCCTGCGGTGACGTTTTTCAGACCTTCGGTGACGATGGCCTGTGCCAGAATCGTGGCCGTTGTCGTGCCGTCGCCAGCGTCGTCGCCCGTCTTCGAGGCCACACTCTTTACGAGTTGTGCACCCGTGTTCTCGAAATGGTCTTCGAGTTCCACTTCCTTCGCCACGGTCACACCGTCTTTCGTAATCTGCGGTGCACCGAACTTCTTTTCAATCACTACGTTGCGACCTTTCGGGCCGAGCGTCACCTTCACTGCGTTTGCCAACTGATCGACACCCTTTTTCAAGAGGTCGCGAGCTTCTGTTGTATATACAATTTCCTTTGCCATAATTGTTAATTGCTAATTGTTCATTGTTAATTGATAACCGCCAGCACATCCGACTGCCGCATAATCAAATACTTCTCGCCGTCGAGTTCCAGTTCCGTGCCAGCATATTTGCCGTAAAGCACTTCGTCGCCCTCTTTGAGAATCATTTCTTCGTCTTTCGTACCCTTGCCTGCTGCAACGATTTTGCCGCGAAGGGGTTTTTCTTTTGCCGTGTCGGGGATGATGATACCGCCGACCTTCTCTTCAGCCGCTGTGGGTAGCACCAGCACGCGGTCTGCCAATGGTTTGATGTTCATAGTTTTTTAGTATTTTTTAATTGATAAATAAGAAATTTCTTCTTTCGAAGATACGAAAACCGTGCCAAACTGACAAGACTGACAATCTGGCACGAAAATTTTGGAAAAACATCGATAAAGAATGGAAAAATGAAAAAAAAGACAGATTTCCTTTCGTTTTTTATCAGAATTTTTTATCTTTGCAGTGGAATTGTTTATCAAAAAGTATTACTATGCCTAAAATCTCTAACCGAGGGCAACAAATGCCCGAATCGCCCATCAGAAAGTTGGCTCCTTTGGCTTTTGAAGCGAAAAGACAAGGAAAAACCGTCTATCATCTCAACATCGGCCAGCCCGACCTACCTTCGCCGCAAGTCGGCCTCGATGCACTGAAAAACATCGACCGCAACGTGCTGGAATACTCGCCCTCACAGGGTTTTCTCAGTTACCGCGAGAAATTGGCTAAATATTATGCCAAGCACAACATCGACGTAACAGCCGACGACATCATCGTCACTTCGGGCGGTTCCGAGGCCGTTATGTTCGCGTTTCTCGCTTGTCTGAATCCAGGCGACGAAATCATCATTTCCGAACCGGCCTATGCCAATTATATCTCGTTTGCCATTTCGACGGGCGCCGTCATTCGCACCATCACATCGACTATCGAAGACGGTTTTGCGCTTCCAAAAATGGAGAAATTCGAAGAACTCATCAACGAACGCACCCGAGCCATTTTGATTTGCAATCCCAACAATCCGACAGGCTATGTCTATTCTCGTGAAGAAATGGAGCAGCTACAAGCCATCGTGAAAAAACACGACTTGTATCTTTTCTCCGACGAAGTTTATCGCGAATACATCTACACGGACTTTCCATACGTTTCGGCCTGCCATTTGAAAGAGATTGAACAGAATGTCATTCTCGTCGATTCGGTGTCGAAACGATATTCCGAGTGTGGAATCCGCATCGGTGCCGTAGTGACGAAAAACGAGGAAGTGAGAACTGCCATCTTGAAACTTTGTCAGGCTCGACTCTCGCCCCCGCTGATTGGACAAATTGTGGCAGAAGCCTCGTGCGATACGCCCGAAAGCTACTTCCGTAACGTGTTCGACGAGTATGTGGAGCGCAGAAATTGCCTCATCGAGGGGTTGAACAACATTCCGGGCGTTTATTCGCCCATGCCAATGGGAGCGTTCTACACGGTGGCGAAACTGCCTGTGGACAATGCCGAAAAATTCTGCCGTTGGTGTTTGGAAGAATTCGACTTCGAGGGTGAAACCGTGATGATGGCGCCCGCTTCCGGATTCTATGCGACGCCAGGGCTCGGAACCAACCAAGTTCGCATCGCCTACGTGCTGAAAAAAGCCGATTTGGAACGCGCCCTTCTCGTTTTGCGCAAAGCACTCGAATCTTACCCCGGAAGAGTCTGATTTTATTGGTCTTTTACGACGATTTTTCCATCGTTTGTGATGCCTGCAACACTCACTCTGATGCGGGTTTCACGGCTATTGTTGTAGATGGTTTTACGGAATTTTCCGTCTTCGTCGGGTCGGGCATTGGGGTTCCAATAGAGCGTTCGGCGATAGTCGGTGGGCTCGGGCGGAACGGAATGGCCGTAGTCGGGCGAGTAGAACGCCTCGGGCTCGGCGAAACCCGGCAACAGATAACGGCGGTCGCGGTAGGTGTATTGCTTGCCATCGTTGGGAATGGTTTCATAGACGACGGTGATGTCCTCGCGATTGACGCTTTCGGTGTAGAGCGTGTCGGGGTTTCGAGGCTCGAAATCGGTGTAGAATCGGAAATTTTGCAGTCGATTGAGGTGTAAATCCTTGAAAATGGCAGCTTCCGAGCGATTTTTCACCGTTTCGTTCGTGCTCTGATAGTCCTGATAGAAGGTGTAGGCACGATCGAGTTGATGGCCGTCGGCGATTCGTGCGCGAACATTGTATTTCACATAGCGACCCATATTGCCGTAGAGCGTGAAACAGGCGGTTCGGGGAAAACTGCCCATATTGACAAGTCCCCACGAAAGACCGCGGTCGGTGGCATCGTTGTAGAGGTCGTAGGCATCGACGACGTGGGCAGGTTTCGTGTAATCGACCGCCCTGCGACCGCGCCGACGTGCACTGACATTGACCTGCGAAAGCGTGTGGTCGCCATCGAGTCGCGAACCTTCTAAATCCACGTCTTCCTCGACGCTGACATTCGTCGCAACGTAGTCGGGCTGATGTTTTTCATACCAACTGTATTCGCGGGCGAAAACGGGATAGAACAGGTCGCGCTTCACGTAGAAATCGGCATATTGGTCTTCGTTGAGACGCTGTTTGTCGAAGCCTCGCTCCATCGACTTTTTCACGGAATCTTTCTGCTCGTAAGCCTTCATAAAAAGGATGGCGTGGCCGTAGTAAGGCGGCAGTTCAAAGACGAACGCACCACCGTTTTTCGTCAGTTGCACGGCTCCGGCAGTCTGTCCGCCGCCCGTCAGTTCGGCTTCGACAAGCACTTCGTGTTTCAGTCCGCCGTGGTTCGCGCCAGACACCGTAGTTGTCGAAAAACTCGCGAAATCGGGCTCCTCGACCACAGAAGTGGCCTTTGCTTCGGCATCGTCGGCCTGTGCGTTGTCGTCGTTGGTCTCAGTGAAAGTTCCGCCCGTTCCCAGACCCGAATTGGCGTTGTTGGTCTGCTGTTGTTGGGCGATAACAGACGTGCGGCTGTTCAGTCCATCGACTTGGTCGCGCTGCATTCCCTGCACGTCGAGCATCGGATAGACCGCGCCCTCGACTGTGAGCGTTTGTTCGGGCTTGTAGCGCAGCGTTTTCACGGGTCGGTAGCGGCGCCAACCCTGCACCATCATCAGCAGGTCGAGGCGGTCGCAATGTTCTTTGTCGTCGCGCTCGAAATAGTAGGCAGGATAGGCCACAAAACCCTTCAAATCGGACGCGAGCAGCAGTTCGGTGAGCATATTTCCGTTGTCGTAGGAAGGGTCGTCGGTGTGGGCATCGCGCACGGCGACGGAAAACGAAGTCGGGTTCGCCAAAGAAGCCTGAACCTCAAGCGGAATGGCCTCATAAGGCTCGAAATCGGTTTTTCCGCCCGTCGAAACCTGCATCGGAACCGCCACGTCGCCGTTGTTCACGAAAAACAGGCGCGAAGCCAGCACATTTCGGTTTTCATCAAAAATCAGCAGTTCGTTGATGCCGGTGGGGAGGGTGTTCGGTGTTAGGTGATGGGTGGTGGACGTTGCAAGCGATTGTTTTTCAAAATGGACGAGACGACCACGACACAGCACTGCCACACCGACCATTTTCCCTTGAAATTCGGGGCTGGCGAAAAGCGAAACGACGATGTTTTTGCCATTCGATTCGTTTTTCAACGCCAACGAAACGCCCTGTTTCTCGACCTTCGGCAGATTGAACGAATATTCTTTTCCACGCCACGAAAATCGGGCTTTCAAATCTGCTTTTCCGCTTTCGAGTTGGAAAATGCCACGACCCATATAGTCGGTTTTCAAGGTGGTTCCGTCGCTGAGTTTTCCCTCTAAATCGACGGCTTTTCCATATTGGTCGGTCAGTTCGAAAGCCACGCGCGAGGGTTGTTTTTCCACCAATTGACCGCCTTCGGGGTAGAATCGACAGATGAGTTCTTCCTTCGGTTCGCGGCGCACGTCCTGTTTCGGTCGTGCGTACATATATTTCCCTGCGAAATCGCCCTGCTGTTCGGGTTTGCTGTAAATCGGCAATACACGCGAAAACAGCCCGTCCCACTCGCGGAAAAAGTCGGCAGCCATCTGGTTGTTGTAGAAAAGGTGGCGGTCTTCGCGGCTATAATGGCGGTGCGACACGTTGAAATTCAGCATCCAACGCGTGTAGGCACGCAGTTCGTAGTAGCCCGAATAGAGCAAGTCTTTCAGCACGAACTGGCCGCAGGTGTGCCCCTGATTCGCCACGATGATTCGCTGCCGCTCGACCACGAGTCCGTCGGGCGAAAGCAGTTCGACGTAGAGCACACGGCTCATATCGGTCGGTCGGAGGTCGTCGGCGCGGAGCACGTAAGCCTTGTACCACAGCGTGTCGCCCACGAAATAGCACGTGTTATCCGTGTGGACATACACCTTTTCCTGCACTTGCGCATTGTTTTCCAGTGCCTCCTTCAATTGGTCGAAACCGTCGGCATCGGCGGTCAGAAAAGCCATCGCCAACAGGCAGCAAATCGAAAAAAATCGTTTCATCGTTCAAAAAATCGTGATTTTCGTAAAATTTTCATCCAAAAACCGCTCCAAACGGCTCGGATTATCATCCGCAAAGATAAGCATTTTTTCAAGAATGGAAAAATCGTCTGTCTGAATTTTTGATTTTTTTGATTTTTTTGCGGAATCCGTTCCCATCGAATCGATTTTTTTTGTAATTTTGCAGGATAAATGCTAATAATCATCATAAAAATTCAGAAAATATGAAACAGACCATCCTTGTGACTGGCGGAACCGGCTTCATCGGTTCGCACACGACCGTAGAACTGCAAGAGGCAGGCTACGAAGTAGTTATCGTTGACAATCTGTCGAACTCGAAGATTGAAGTGCTCGACGGCATCGAGAAAATCACGGGCATTCGTCCGGCGTTTGAAAAGGTCGATTTGCGCGACTTTGACGCGACGGAGGCCGTTTTCCAGAAGTATCCGAACATCAAGGGCATCATCCATTTCGCCGCGTCGAAGGCTGTGGGCGAGAGCGTCGAAAAACCGCTGCTCTACTACCGCAACAACCTCGTTTCGCTCATCAACCTGCTCGAACTGATGCCGAAATACGACGTGAAAGGCATTATTTTCTCGTCGTCGTGCACGGTCTATGGTCAGCCGACGAAGGAAAACCTGCCCGTCACCGAGGAGGCCCCAATTCAGAAAGCGCTGTCGCCCTACGGCAACACGAAGCAAATCAACGAGGAGATTATCGCCGACTACATCCACTCGGGAGCTCCGATTAAATCGGTGGTTTTGCGTTATTTCAACCCCATCGGAGCCCATCCGAGCGCGGAAATCGGTGAACTGCCCGTCGGTGTGCCCAACAACCTGATTCCTTTCGTGACACAGACGGCCATCGGCGTGCGCGAGCAACTGCGAATCTTCGGCAACGACTACAACACGCCCGACGGCACCTGCATCCGCGACTACATCTACGTGGTCGATTTGGCGAAGGCGCACGTGAAGGCGATGACGCGCGTGCTCGACCAAGACGGCGACGCGCTGGAATATTTCAACATCGGAACGGGTCGCGGACTTTCGACGCTCGAAGTGGTCGAGACGTTTGAAAAGGCGACTGGCGTGAAGGTGAACTGGACGTATGCACCGCGTCGCGAAGGCGATATTGAGAAGGTTTGGGGCAATGTCGATAAGGCGAATCGCGTGCTGGGCTGGAAGGCCGACACGCCCGTCGATGAGGTGCTTGCCACGGCTTGGAAATGGCAGAAAAAACTGCGCGAAGATGGTGTGATGTAAAATATTTTGACAAATGAAGGCAAGAATGTTGGCTGTGGCGGTTCTTTTCGGACTTTGCAGCCTGAGCAGCATTGCTCAAGAGAAAAAATCGTTTACGCTCGAAGACCTGAATTTCGGCGGCACGAACTATCGGAATATGATTCCGAAAACGCAATACTACAAGTGGTGGGGCGACGAGTTGGTGCGAATCGACGGGAAGGAATACTATCTCGTCGATAAGAAATCGGGCAAGGAAACGCTCGTTCGCGACACGGAAAAAGTGAACGGAATCAAGCAATTTCAGAAGAAAAACGAGCGTTCTTTCGTAAAAGACAACAATTTTTATGTCGTTGGCAATCAAGGAGATACAATTCAACTGACAACCGACGGCTCACGCGAAATCGTCTATGGGCAGAGCGTCCATCGCAACGAGTTCGGCATCGACGGCGGAACGTTTTGGAGTCCCGACGGGCAGCGCGTGGCGTTCTATCGAATGGACCAGTCGAAAGTGGCGGACTATCCGCAGGTGAACATCAAGACACGGTCGGCGGCCTACGAGCCCGACAAGTATCCGATGGCAGGCGAACAAAGCCACGATGTGACGGTTGGTATCTACGACTTGAAGTCCAAGAATACGATTTATCTAAACACACCTAAAAGCAACGATACCAAGCAGTTACCCGCGTCGGGCGAAATGGACGGGAAAGCCGTGTATTTCACCAACGTGGCGTGGTCGCCCGACAGCAAGACGCTCTATCTGTTCGAGCTCAACCGCGACCAGAACGACTGCCGACTCGTGGCCTACGACGCCGCGACGGGCCAGCGACAGCAGGAGCTCTACCGCGAGACCTCCGAAAAATACGTCGAGCCGATGCATCCCATCACGTTTTTGCCTTGGGATTCGTCGAAATTCCTGTTCCAAAGCCAGCGTGACGGCTATCGCCACCTCTATCTCTACGATCTGAAAAAAGGCCGTTCGACGCAACTGACAAGCGGAAAATGGGTCGTAATGGAGTTGATGGGCTTCAACGAAAAGGCGAAGTCGGTCATCATCGCGTCGAACGAAATCAGCCCGATTCAGCGCAACCTCTTCGCCGTCGATGTGAAGTCGGGACGGCGCACGCTGCTCGACAACGGTCGTGGCTACCATTCTGGCGAACTTTCCGCAAGCGGACAATGGCTGCGCGATAGTTATTCCGAGCCCGATGTGCCGCGTGTCATCGCTGTCACCAACACGCAAAAACCGTCGCCCAAGACGCTTTTCACCGCCGAAAATCCGTGGAAAGACTACAACGTGCCCGAATATTCGTGTGGAAAACTGAAAACAGCTGACGGCCAGACCGACCTTTATTATCGAATGGTGAAACCCGTCGATTTCGACCCGACGAAGAAATATCCAACCGTCATTTATGTCTATGGCGGTCCGCACGCCCACAACGTCGATGCCCGCTGGCACTACGGTTCGCGCAGTTGGGAAACCTATATGGCGCAAAAGGGCTATCTGCTCTTCATTCTCGACAATCGCGGCTCGGAAAATCGCGGTCGCGACTTCGAGCAAGCCACGTTCCGTCGGTTGGGTCAGGTCGAAACCGAAGACCAGATGCAGGGCGTGAAGTTCTTGCAGTCGCTGCCCTACGTCGATGCCGACCGCATCGGCGTTCACGGCTGGTCGTATGGCGGATTTATGACCATCACGATGATGACGCGCCACCCCGAAACCTTCAAGGTGGGCGTGGCTGGCGGCCCTGTCATCGACTGGAAATGGTACGAGGTGATGTACGGCGAACGCTATATGGACACGCCGCAGCAGAACCCAGAAGGCTACAAGGAGGCATCGCTGATTGAGCAAGCCAAGAACCTCAAGGGAAAACTGCAAATCATCACGGGCTACAACGACGACACGGTGGTGCCGCAGCATTGCCTGTCGTTCATCTACGAGTGTAACAAAGTGGGAACGCAGCCCGATTTCTACGTCTATCCGCTCGAAGGCCACAATATGCGCGGCCATCAGTCGGTGCACCTGCACGAACGCATTACGCAGTATTTTGAGGACTTCTTGAAGTGAGGAGTGTGAAGTGTGAAGTGTGGAGTGTGAAGTGTGAAGTGTGGAGTGAAAATTGTCAAATCGTAAAATAGTCAAATAGTAAATTATGGGAGTTCGTCACGTTTTGATGCCATTTTTTCCTGAAAATGAACGGGAAAAGACCGCGTTCTATCCGACGGTAGAACTGAAAAAGAGTTTGAGAATCCTGCTGCTCGGCAGTGGAGGACGCGAACACGCGCTGGCGTGGAAAATCGCGCAGAGTCCGAAGTGCGAAAAACTCTTCATTGCGCCGGGCAACGCTGGAACGCGGAGCGTCGGCGAGAATGTCGAAATCGGAGTGAACGATTTTGAAAGTTTGAAGAATTTCGCCGCCGACAATGGTGTTGATATGGTGGTTGTCGGTCCCGAAGACCCACTTGTGAACGGCATTTATGACGATTTCCGAACCGACCAGCGCACCTGCCACATTCCCGTCATCGGACCGTCGAAGGCAGGGGCTGTGCTCGAAGGGTCGAAGGACTTCGCCAAGGCATTTATGCAGCGTCACAACATCCCGACGGCACGCTACCAGACCTTCGACGCGGCACATTTGAACGAAGGAATCGCCTTTCTCGAAACGCTGAAAGCACCCTACGTGCTGAAAGCCGACGGACTTTGCGCTGGCAAGGGTGTGCTCATCGTTCCGACGCTCGAAGAGGCGAAAAAAGAACTTCACGAAATGCTCGGTGGAATGTTCGGCAACGCATCGGCTCGCGTCGTCATCGAGGAATTTCTCAGCGGCATCGAATGTTCCGTCTTCGTGCTCACCGACGGCGAACACTACCAAATTCTGCCCGAAGCGAAGGACTACAAGCGCATCGGCGAGGGCGACACAGGACTGAACACAGGCGGAATGGGCAGCGTTTCGCCCGTACCGTTTGCCACGAAGGAATGGATGGAAAAGGTCGAAAATCGCATCATCCGACCGACCGTCGAGGGACTTCGCGACGAGGGAATCGACTACAAAGGTTTTATTTTCTTCGGCCTCATCAACGTCGAGGGCGAACCAATGGTCATCGAGTATAATTGTCGAATGGGTGACCCCGAAACTGAAACCGTGATGTTGCGCCTGAAAAGCGACATCATCGACCTGTTTTTGGGTGTTGCAGCAGGGAATCTCGACCAAAAACACATCGAATTCGACGAACGCGCCGCCGTGTGCGTGATGCTCGTCAGCGGTGGCTATCCCGAAGCCTACAAAAAAGGCTATCCCATCAGTTTTCCATCGCTATCATCCCCCCATTTGGGGGGAACGAGGGGAGCTTCCAACACCATCATCTTCCACGCTGGAACGGCCCTGAAAGACGGCGAAGTGGTCACCAACGGCGGTCGCGTCATTGCCGTTTCTTCCTACGGAAAAGACAAGGCCGAAGCACTCGCGAAATCGTTTGAAGTGGCGCAGAAAATCGACTTTACTGACAAATATTTTAGACGAGATATTGGAAAAGATTTATAGATGATCAGAAGACTTCAGAACCAAATCGCCGAGAGCCGTTGGGCGTTGCCACTGACCGCCATCTACGGCGCAGCCATCGTCGTGTTGCTCGGTGCCGTCGAGCGTCAGATGTGGGCACAAACCGCCCTACTCGCCCTTTCCACGCTGCTGATGGTCGAACTCAACAATGCCAACGCCCTCATCCGCATCTACAGCCGAATGGTGTCGTGCTCGTTTCTCGTGCTCACCCTGATGGCCACGTATCTCTTCCCCTCCATCGAGGGCGGAGTCGTGGGCGCGGCCTTCATCGCGTTCTACATCTTCTTCCTTCAAGCCTACCAAGACAAAACGGCTGTCAGCCCCATTTTCACGGCTTTCCTCACCATCGGCATCGCCAGCCTGTTTTTCGTGCAGATACTCTTTTTCGTGCCCCTTTTCTGGCTGCTGATGGCCGTCCGATTGCAAGCATTCAGCCTCCGCACGTTCTGCGCCTCGCTGCTCGGACTGATTACGCCCTACTGGTTGGTGGCCGGCTATTTCCTGTACCGAGCCGACTACGTGACACCCCTCAACCATTTCACTGAACTCACGCGATTCGCCCTACCTGCGACGATTGACATTTCGCAATACCTGCATCCGCTCGTCACCTTCGCGTTCATCGTCGTTCTCACGTTCACGGGCATCATCCATTTCCTGCGGCAGCGAAGCAAAGACAAACTGCGCACGCAAATCATCTACGAACTCTTTCTCATCGTCACGCTGTTCACCATTGTTTTCCTCATTTTGCAACCGCAGCACAACGATTTCCTTCTGCGCATCTTCATCATCCACGCCTCCATTTTCATCGGGCATTTCATCGCACTGACTCGCACGAAAATTACCAATATCGCCTTCATCGTCATCTTCATTTTGACGCTTGCGATCACGGCATTTCATTTCATTTTTAGTTCAAAATTTGATGGATTTTCTCATTGATTTTCTGGCTGGTTACGGCTATTGGGGTATGTTTGTCGCGGCATTTTTCGCCGGCAGCTTTTTTCCTTTCAGCAGCGAGGCCGTGATGTTGGCGCTCCTCGCCGCCGGACTCGACCCGTGGCCGCTCGTTGTCTATGCCACTGTCGGAAACGTCTTGGGCGGTGCATTCAACTACTGCGTCGGACGGATGGGACGGCTCGACTGGATTGAGAAATACCTCCACGTGAGCGAACAGAGCCTGCGCCGTGCTGAGCGGTTTATGGCGGGTCGCGGTGCGCTGATGGGCTTTTTCGCCTTTCTTCCCGTGCTCGGCAGTGCCATCACCATCGCCCTCGGCCTGATGCGGGCGAACATTCCCCTTTCCTTCCTCAGCATCACCGTCGGAAAATTCCTTCGCTACGTGCTGCTGGCGTATAGTGTTGCGACGCTGTTTTGAGGTTTTTGGCGGCGAAAAGCATCAAAAGAATCGGGCGAAAACTCCAATTTTTGGAAAGTTTCCGCCCGATTTCATTGTTTTTCAGTTACGTTTTATTCTTCCAGCACCGAGAACTCTGCCCCCGTCGCAAAGTCGCGACCGTCTTGCGAGGAAAGGGCGGTGAAACGCAGGTAGCGGGCTTGCTGCGGCTTGGCGAAGAGAACTCGCTTTTCTTTGCCGCCCGCGTCGAACTGGCCTTCGCAAACGGGTTCGCTCCACGTTTTTCCGTCGTTGGAAACCTGTACGCGATACTGCTTGATATGACCGTTTGACGAGTCCTGACGGGGCAGATAGACGAAGCCCTTGAGCCGTTTCTGCGTGCCGCAGTCGAAGTCAATCCAGTGCGGATAATTCGCCACGGTGACGCTCCACATCGTGTGCCAATAGGTATTGGGATTGCCATCGACGAGATGCTCGGCATTGCCCTCGCCGCTCTCAACGCTACTGGCGAAAGTCACCGTGACGGGAATGTGGTCGATTTTGCTGAACGACTCCGTGAAAAGCGGTGAAGAGGTCGGGAAGTGGCCGTTGGCATCGATTTTGTGGCAGGCCACGACCTTGCCGCCTTCGCGCAGGTTGAACGGACCGATGTAACGCATTGCTCTTGTCTCCTTGATTTGCTTTTCCGTGGCGTTTTCGGGCACGATTTTGTAGTACAATTCGCTGTACCTCGGCGTAATGGTGACGAGACCGCTCTGGTCGCGTGTGATTTGCAGCGGCAACAGACCGGTGAATCGTGAATTTCGAATGTTGTTGGTCGAATGTTGGCTGTCGAGCGGACGAATCATAAAGCCGAACCGATGGGCCGAGGCTTTCACGCGGTCGGGCTCGAGCGGACCGCCTTGTCCGCAAGAGTTGCCGCCGAGTCCTGTAATCGCCATATCGAGGTGCAGCCAGTTGCCCGACGAAGCAGGCAGTTCGTGCGGATGGTTCGCCATTGCGAGTTCCTGCGCCGACCACGGCAACACGCTGACCGACATCGGTGAGCGACCGATGAACAGGGCACCAGCGCCATTGTTGTCGGTGAGCGAGCACCAGCGCGTGTCTTGATGATTGGCCATATCCTGCGGCTTCGGGAAATTCTCGAATTCGTCGGCCACTTTGTTGCTGTAGATTCCGATGAATTGCGACGATTTTCGGTCGGGATAGTTGTCGATGGGACCGCGTCCGTAGTAGCGGAAATTGTCCATCGACGAAGGCGTTTTCATCACATAGCCAAGTCGCGGAAGCACCAGTTGCGGATTGTTCGACGTGATGGCGACATTCGCTTCGACGCTGCCGTCGGGATAGATGGTGTAAATCAGGTTTTGGTGGAACTTGAAATCGTCCTTGCCAAAGGGTTTGTCGGTGAATTCGGTGAGGCGTTTCCAATTGCGGTCGCTACCTTCGAGTTTCGCTCCGTTGGGTGCTTGAGACTCGATTTCAAAGGCCACGGAAATGCTACCGTTTGAGTTGTTTTCGAGGTAATAGCCCGTCGGTGTCACGTTTTTGTGTTTGAGGTTGTGCAGTCCGTTGGCATACCAATTCTGATAGGCCCAGTTGTCGTTGTTCACCCACGCACGGAACGCATCGAGGCGCGGTCCGCAACCGTCTTCAAACACTTTCCGACCGCCATAACTGAGGTTGCGGATGCTTCCGTCGGCACGGTCGAATGCCACATCAAAGCCGTTTCCGCTCAGGCGAAGCAGTCCGTTGGCTTCCGTCACATCGATTTTTCCATTGACCATCATCACCGAAGCGTCTTTCGGAATCCTCAGACCCAGTTGTTCGTCGGCCTGCACATATCCCGCCTTTGCCCACGGCATATCGCGTTTCAGTCGGAACTCGAAATTGACGAAATACTCGCGTCCGTCTTTCGGGTCGAAATTTTTCAGTTCGGGAATTTCCACAAATTCGACCGTTCGCGGCGCAATGCTGTCGATGTCAATCGTGCCTTCCTTCACCACCTCGCCGTCGGCCAGCACCTTGAAATGGCAATCGAGGTTCGAGAGGTCGGTGAAGTAGTTTTTATTGACGATATTGACACCGTCGCGACAAGCGCAATCCCAATCGATTTTGATGTTCTGATAGACTTTTTTCACGTCGAAATACTGCGGTTTGGGCTGCAAGTCGCCGAAAATGATGCCGTTCATCACAAACTGACCATCGTTGGGCGTGTCGCCGAAGTCGCCGCCGTAGGCTAAATATTTTGGGTGATGGGTGTTGGGTGATAAATAATTGTAGAGGCTCTGGTCAATCCAGTCCCAAATCGCACCGCCCATAATGAAATTCGACGATTCGATGGCATCCCAATAGTCCTTCAGGTTGCCCACGGCGTTGCCCATCGAATGGGCATATTCCGAAATGTGGAAGGGATACTTGATGTTCATCTTGCCTTTCACGGCCTCGCGCACCCAGTTCACACTCGGATATTGGTTTGAACCGAGGTCGACAAAACGGAATTCCGTGTCGCGTTCGTATTGTACGGGGCGTGTCGGGTCGAACGCTTTCACTGCCTTATAGCTGGCTAAGAAGTTGTCGCCAGGACCTGCCTCGTTGCCCAAACTCCAGATGACAATCGACGGGTCGTTCACGCGGGCGTGCGCCAGTTCCATCATTCGAGCCACGTGGGCCGCACGCCATTCGACAGGATGCGACAGCGACTCCTTGCCATAATAATATTGATGGCTTTCGAGGTTGGCCTCGGCTTCGAGATAGATGCCGTATTTGTTGCAGAGATAGTAGAAATACGGGTCGCAGGAATAGTGCGACGTGCGCACGTGGTTGATGTTCGCCCGCTTCATCATCATCACCTCTTCAAGCATCTGCTCTCGCGTGATGGCGTGACCCGTTTCGGGATTCGTCTCGTGGCGGTTCACACCCTTGAGTTTCACGGTTTTTCCATTGACGTAGAAATAGCGTCCAGCCAGTCCAAACTCGTCGTTTTCGGCCTTCGTGTCGCGAATTTCCACCGTTCGGAAACCGATTTGCGTCGAAATGGCCTCCGTGGTGCGACCTTTGTGGTCTTTCAATTCGGCCACGAGCACGTAGAGATTCGGCTCTTCGGCGCTCCACGGCTTGATGGTCGTCGCACTCAGGTCGATGCGCGGCGACGGCGCGATGATTTGACGATTTTCGTCGGAATAAAGGTCGTTTTCGTAAAGGCTATAGACGACTTTGTAGTCCTTCGGGAACTTGTTGTGGTTCTTCACCAGCGCATCGACAATCAGCCAAGCCCGACGACCAGCCCAGTCGGCCCTGACGCGCAGGTCTTGGAAGCGAACTTTCGGCGTGGCATAGACGCTGACACTGCGGAAAATGCCCGGCAGGCGGAACATATCCTGCGCTTCGAGGAACGAACCGTCAGAGTTGCGATAGACCTCGACCGAAATCGAGTTTTCGCCCACTTTCGCATACTTCGTGATGTCGAAACGGGCAGCGTCGCGCGAATTTTTCGAGAAACCGACGTATTTTCCGTTCACCCAAAGGTAGAAAAACGAATCGACACCGTCGAACTCGACGAAAATCTCCTGTTTTTTCCAATCTTTCGGCACGGTGAACGTGCGGCGATACGAACCCACTTCGTTGCGATATTCGTAGGTCGTCCAGTTCGTCGGCGGCGTGCGCATCACACCCTCGCGCCAGTCATCGACCTTGCGCTCGTGATAGAAAATCACGGGCTGGTTCACATAGATGGGAACGCCGTATTTGCCTTCCCAACGGCCTTTTTCTTCGTTCCACGAACCTTTCTTCAACCCCACGATGTTCCAGTTCGACGGCACGGGAATGTCATCCCACGCCGAGCAGTCGAAGTCCTTTTTGTAGAAATCGAGCGGACGCTCGTCGGGCGTTTTGGCGAAATGGAACTTCCACGTTCCGTCGAGGCTGATGCGCCGCGAACTGTACTCGGGCAGCACCTTTCGCGCCTCTTCCGCCGAGGCAAACGACACAAACCACGCCCTCGGCTGCATTTTGTTGTAGCCCAATCGTTCGGGCGACTGCCATTCCGTGCCGTCGGGGGCCTCGGCGCTGCCGTATTCAAAGCCGTCGAGCCGCGTCTGGATGGGCATCAGCGTCGCAGGTTTCCAGTTGGGCGCAGGGTTGGCGAGGATTGGGAACTTGAGGAACCCACAGAGGGTCAAAAACACCAGCGTGGTGGTAAGAAAGATTCGTTTCTTCATATTTTGGAACTTGTTTTTTTGATTTTTCGGATAATTAGTCGAGTTTCAGGCTCTTTTTGATGGCTTCGACCTTCTTTTTCGCATCGGCCAAGCAACGTTCGTAGTCGGCTGCACTGCGCATTGAAGCGTCTTTCACCTCGAGATAGAACTTGATTTTCGGCTCGGTGCCACTCGGACGCACGCTGACTTTCGTGCCGTCGGTGCAGAACCATTGCAGCACGTTCGACGTGTCGGGCATATCGAGTTTCTCGACCGTGCCGTCGGCCTTGCGCATTTCGAGTTTCTGAAAGTCTTTCCACAGGCACACTTCCGAACCACCGAGGTCCTTCGGCGGCTCCTGACGGAAATTCTCCATCATCTGGCGGATTTCGTCGGCTCCCGTCTTGCCCGGGCGCACCACGTTGATGGTATGCTCGAACGAGAAACCATACTCGGCGTAAATGTCCATCAGCAGGTCGTAAAGCGTCTTTCCGTTGTCCTTCGCCCACGCTGCAATCTCGCAAATCAGGCAAATCGACGCAGGGGAATCCTTGTCGCGAACCTTGTCGAACGGCAGGAAGCCAAACGACTCCTCGCCGCCACCGATGTATTTCTTCACGCCCTCGCTCACGCGAATTTCATTGGCAATCCACTTGAATCCCGTATAGCAGTCGCGATATTCCACACCGTTTTTCTTTGCGATTTCGGCGATGAGTTCGGTCGTCACAATGGTTTTCACGATAAATTCGTTGCCCTTCAACTGGCCGAGTTTCTTCTTGTTGGCGATGATATACCACGAGAACATCATACACGTCTGGTTGCCATTCAGAATCTCCCATTCGCCCTTCGCATTGCGGCAGACGATGGCCAGACGGTCGGCATCGGGGTCGCTGGCAATCACCAAGTCGGCATTCAGGCGCGTTCCGAGGTTCATTCCCATCGTCATCGCCTCGGCATTCTCGGGATTCGGACTGACCACGGTCGGGAAATTGCCGTCGATGGTCATCTGCTCGGGCACCACGTGAATGTTCTGGAACCCCCACGAGCGCAGGGCTTCAGGAATAATCACACGACCACATCCGTGCAGCGGCGAATAGACGATGTTCAAATCTTTGTTGCGCAAAATCACCTCCTGATCAACCATCGCCTCCTTCACGGCCATCAGATAGTCCCAGTCCATTTCGCCACCAATCGGCACGATGAGCTCCTTGTTGCCCTCGAACTTCACGTTGTCGATCGACACCTTGTTCACCTCGTCGATGATGCCCTTGTCGTGCGGTGCCAACACCTGTGCGCCGTCGTCCCAATAAGCCTTGTAGCCGTTGTATTCCTTCGGGTTGTGCGACGCCGTCACGTTCACACCGGCCTGACAGCCGAGGTGGCGAATCGCGTAGGAAATTTCGGGTGTCGGGCGCAGGCTCTCGAAAAGATAAGCCTTGATGCCGTTGGCCGAGAAAATGTTGGCGACGGTTTCGGCAAACAGCCGTCCGTTGTTGCGGCAGTCGTGTCCCACCACCACCGAGCATTGCTTACCCGGGAAAGCCTTCAGGATATAGTTGGCGAAGCCCTGCGTCGCCATTCCCACGATGTAGATGTTCATTCGGTTCGTACCCGCGCCCATAATGCCGCGCAGTCCGCCCGTGCCAAATTCAAGGTCGCGGTAGAACGCGTCGATGAGCGCCGTTTTGTCCTCACTGTCAAGCATTGCCTGAACTTCCTTGCGTGTCTCCTCGTCGAACGAGGGGGTGAGCCATTGCTTGGCCCTTGCCTCACATTGGGCAATCAATTCTTTGTTTGTTTCCATATTGTTTTGATGTTTTTTTGTTTGTTCATTATAATCGGAATCTATAGCCCAACGTAAAACTGAAATGACGGTTGCGAACATCTTCAGGTTCGGGCGTGTTATCAATTTTTGTCAGACCGAAATAGTAGCGGGCGTCGAGTACCACATTCTTATATTCATATGAAAGACCGACGGGAATGCCGAAGTCGACAGACTTGCAGACGTCTGACTGAACCACTCTAGAACTTCTATAAATCGGATGTGGAACATCGTCAAAAGAACCGCTATAGGGAACTGTGACCATTTCTATCATTACAACGTCGGCCTCCATTTTACTGCTTGTTAGCAAGCCTAATTGTAAGCCCGTTTTCACGGCAAGTCCTTTCACTTGAGGAATATAGAAATTCGCCATCAATGGAAAAATGATGTATTCACTGTGCACTTTTCCAATAGTTTCTATAAACGAATCGTGATGGAGTCCTCTTTCATCCTCATAAAAAGATTCTATCCCACCATCAATTTTCGCCCCTTGCTGAGAATAGATGGCACCCAGCGATACGCCCAACCACGGAGTTATGCCATATTCTACTTCCAATCCGGCAGTGAAGCGCACCTTATTGTGGTAGAAATCGCTGATGACTCCACCATTCACCCCCGTGAGATTGATACCAGCCATCGGCTTCAAAGAGAACTGTCCTTGCAGGTTTTGCGCAGTTGTAATGGTTGCGCAACATACAAATGCGGCCAATAATACGATTTTTTTCATTGTAAATTTTCTTTTAGTTTTTTAAATGTGATTTCGGTTGCAAAGTTACGAAAATCATTCTGCAAAGATAACAATTAAAACCGAATAATTCATCTGTTTTGGAAAGATTAACGCAAAAAAGAAAAAAATCACGAACTTCAAAGCGAAGTCCGTGAGGTTTCAGAAGAACTATAGCAATTTAAACCTTACAGTTTCAACTATAAATTCATTCATTGCTTTTGACGCTTGCTCTCACGAATAATCTCGAGCGCGCGATTGAGTATGACATCCTCTGGTGACAAGAAAATTTCATCAATGGTAAGAGGTACTTCGTAATCAGGCAACAGACCACGGCCATAAGGGAATCGGGGCGAGACTTCTGAGGCTGTCACGAGTTTTACAAGTGGAAGTTGGTATTCGATTCGACTGTTTGGCAAGAAAAAACGTGCAAATTTCAATGCGGTCATATAGTGGTAAGCCGTAGCCGTTTCGCGACCGATGGTGACGGCCCTGCCTGCACGAACAAAAATCGCAGGAAAATCAGTGGCGGCACTGGCCGAGTTCTCGTTGATGAGAATATAAATGGAAGGAAAAACGGTTGAAAACTCGCCGTTTGGCATATTTTCTTCTTTGATGTTGTCCTTTTCTTTGTTAATATTTTTGTTGTAGAATCCTTCCATTCCTTCAACAGCGATAAATTCTTCAAATGGTTGCATATCCGTCGTCCAGTTGTAGCAATTTGCAAAACTGGAATAAGTCGTGTTGCTCATCACTTTCTGATAGGTGAAATTCCGCGGCTCCGGCCCGCAGAGAAACCATTGTGCAATCTGGCCTTCGCAACCGGCATCACCACCGGGGTTGTCGCGTACATCAATAATCAAATGAGGCGTGTGTGCGTGTGTGCGGAGGCTGTCGGCAATGGCGTCCATCTGAACGGCATTCAAATGGAAATGTGCCAAGGTCAAGAGTGCTACGCTGTCTGAAAGCATTTTGAAACTCCAGTCTTCGTGGCGGTTTTGATTCTGATGGGCATAGTAAGCGACCGGGGCGGTGGGTTGCGGTGCATATTTCTTCATTTGACTACGCTTCAAAAACGGTGCTTTCACGCTGGTGCCGTCGGTGAAAGTGAGGTTCATAGGATGATCCCAGTCGCGATACTGCAACCACCAGTTTGTGAGCATCTGGATGTTGCTTTTTGATTCCACTTGTGCATCAAAAAGCGTTGTCCGCGAACGAACGTAAGCCGCGTGTTCTTTTGCCGAAACGCCATTGATGGTTGCTATTTCTTTGCCGACATATTTCTCATAGCCCGGCTGTGCAAGACGGACAAACATTCGGTCGCCCAATGTGCAGAGCATCAACGACGGATACTTGCTGTCGGCATTGACTTTGAAAAAAGGATTGGAAGATTGTAGCCAAGCGTGGCTGTCGTGGAGGAAATCGGCTCTGAATGCATCGCCAATCAGGTCGTAAAGTGTCGTGAAATGGACTTCGTTTGAATCCAGACGCGCCTTGCCCTCGCGTATGAATTCCGCTTCGCGTTCGGGCGAAATGATGTCGCGCAGCGAGGGATAGCACTCGCGGATGGTCTGGATGAACACATCGAAATCTTCGTTGGCCTGCTTGCGGGTAAGTTTGGCAGGCGGTGTGAAAGGTTCGGCTTTCTTGAATGTCGTTTGTAAGCCGAAAGGTGTCATCGGGTCGATGTTATGGCCTGCTTTAGAAGACATTGATATAGAAATATGCGGTTGTCCAATCTTCGTGAAAACATAGCCAACGGTGCCGATAACCGTACCAGCCTTTATGCGTTGGCCTGAACGGAACGGAATAATGCCGCGCAGACCGTCGATACTGATTTTATTCCCATCTGCGAGTTTTAGCCATAAATGTCCATTGATATATTTTTTCGGGTTACTCACTTTCGGGTCAGCCTCCATTTTTCGGCGCATTCCGTCGAAAGTATTCTCGCCGTCGTATTGATAAGATGTTATTTGGAAAAGTCCAGGGAAATAAACAAGGTCGAATCGGATGATTTCTGCATCGGTAGGGGCAATGACTTCCTGACCTTCTTCTGCTCCAATGATAAGAGTTCCATAACTGACCTCGGAACCCAGTGAATCTTGAGGACGGAGGAGAATATTGTTGCCTGCCTTCTCTCCTTTGATTGGCCAAAGAAAAACGTTAGGAGTCTGTGCACTGCCCACGAATGGGATGAAAAGTAAAAAGATGAGTGTAGCAACTCTTGTTGAATCAATGAGATTTTTCATACTTTTGAAATTTTATTTTTGGTTGATAAATTCGTAATTCGTCACGCCATTTTCTTTCATCAGTTTTTTGAGGCGGTTGATATGCTCTTGGGAAACGCCTCGGCTGACATTCACACGCACGTGGTGGTCTTTGCGGATGGCGACTTCTTCGAGTTGCCTACCGATGTTCCACGCTTGTGATGCCGACCAAGAAGTGAAGGTGTAGTTCTTCCAACTAAATCCATCGTAAATCCCCCCCCTTGTCCAGATGGAAGATTTGGTTTTGCTGTCTTTCGGCGGTTTGCCCGTGAGCAGAATCGTCAGTTCGGGATTGATGTTGCCCTTCACATCGGCGGGAACTTGTACGGGTGTGGTGATGAGATATACCCAACTGTGATTTTCCCCGCGCTTTATTTCTACCTTTTTCAGCGCTGAGGCCGGCAAATCTGGCAGGAAGTGGATGTCGAGTATCTGGCTGTCAAGCATTACGGTGGAAGTTTTTACGGGAAACGCATAGCCGTAGACGTTGGTCGGATGTTCTTCGGTAAAAGATTCTTCGCCGTCTTGAATCCAAGTTCCTTCAGTCCAATTAACGATAATTTCGTCTCCACGTGCGATTACATATTTATCTTTGCAGTCTTTGGATACGAAATGAGCCACCAACATCTGCTTTTCTTCGTCAGTCATTAGTTTTGGCGAAAGGACGCGGATGGTGGCATAGGCAATGCCGGAAAGGAAGATGGCACCGACAAGCATCGCGGCCACTTTATAAAAAGTAGTAGATTTTCTTGTATTAGGCGTGATTTTCTCACGTTTCAAGACGGGTGAATGTCGGGGACGCAGAAGTTCCGCTGTTGTCAGCAGTTCCTCGTAATATTCCCTGCACTCGGCGCACTGGCTGATGTGCTTTTCGCACTCGGCCTTCACATTCGGGGCGACTTCCTTGTCAAAAAGGTCGACCACTGTGTTTTTGAAATCTTTGCAGTCCATAGTTGTTCGTTTTTTTGAGTTATACAGAATGAGGGGCGCGCATCCCTCGTTTGATTTTCTCTAAACCGTAAGCGAAGCGTGACTTGGCGGTGGTGAGCGGAATGCCGAGGATGTCGGCAATTTCCTGAAAACTCTTGTCGCCGTAGAATCGCAGTCGGATGACCTCGGCCTGTTCGTCGGGAATTTCCGACAACAAGCGATTGACGAGGCGGAATTCCTGTTCAAAATTTTCTGGTTCGGGAGCCATCGGCTCCGCCATTCCTTCGAGGGGAACGGTCGTGAGTTTGGCCTCTCGCTGCCGGCTGATGCAGAGGTTTGCCAACATTCGATAGAGATAGGCCGGCAGATTCTTGATTTCCTCACCGCCTTCGCTCAGCCGTTGGTGGAGTTTGACGAAAACATCCTGCACAGCATCTTCGGCATCGTGGAGGTTTCCCAGTCGATAGCAGGCGTATTGCAATAGCCCGTGTCGTTCAGCCGTTATTTGCTTCGTATTTTTGAATTTATTGAATCGTTTCATCACATAGTCTTTTAATTGAATGACGCAAAATTAACGAAAAAGACTTAAATGGCTAAAAGTTTTTTCAAAAAAGAGAACCCCAATTTTAATAATTGTGGCCTCATTCGGCGTACTGTTTGTTCGTATTCGTGGCTTGTCATCTTGCCTTATAAACGAACGAATTGCCTTAATGTTGATGAAAAACGACAATTTTTTAAGGAGTTTTAACAAACAAATGAGGTAAATTTATGAAGCCGATAAAAAATCATTCAAATATTTGGAGGTATCGAAAATAATACCTAAATTTGCACCGTAGAAATCAATAAAACAAAAAAATATGCCGGAAGTATTTAGATTTTATGGCTTTTCGTTCTTCTTCTATAGCAGAGAACACGAACCTTTGCATATCCACGTTGAGGGTAACGGTGGAAAGGCTAAGTTCATTTGGAATGGAACTGAGTTTGAACTTTTTGAGATGCAAGGAATCAAAACGAATGACTTGAAGAAAATCAAAAATATGATTGACGAAAATGCCGATATTATCATTGACCGTTGGAAAAATTATTTTGAGAAATGAAAGGAGGAAAAGCAATGAACATCAAGGAAATCTGGTTTGATGAAAACTACATTTATGGCAAGGACGAGGAGGGTCGTGAATACAAACAGGCGTTGCTGTGGTATCCTCGACTGCTGAATGCGTCGGCTGAAGAGCGGAGTCAATACACATTTGGCTTTGACGGCATTCATTGGCGTGGATTGGATGAGGATGTCAGTTTCGAGAGCTTTGAATACGAGGATGCTGAGCCGAGTAAGTTGCAGCGTTTTTTCCTGACCCACAAGGAAATCAATGTAGCTGAATTTGCCCGTTCGATGGGAATGAATCCTACGTTGCTACGTAATTATATCAATGGTTTTAAGAAACCTTCAAAAGAACGTGAGGCAGAAATTATGGCGTTCATCCACAAATTGGGCGAAGAGATGATTGCTGCATAATTTTCACTGCTTTTTCTGCTTCGGAGTGGCACTCCCGATATTGTCTGTGAAGGCAAAAAAAACGAGGATGGACTCTTTTGTTCCACCCTCGCTTTTCTATTAAGGTTTCAAATTTTATAGTATCCGTATTAATTTTTTTTCAAGAATTCGGAAATTCCTTGCTCTCCTCTGATTACAGGCATCAAATGAAGTCGGATAAAATCGGAATAGGCCTGAATGGATTTCGTGTCAGATTGCAGACCTTGAATCTTATCCATTTCTTTTGAAACGTTTATGAGCTTCCGTGAAAAGAAATCTTTCTTTACAATATATACGTTGTAAGCCTCACATTCGCACCCAATGTCTGAACCACAGACTTCGATTTTCAAACCTGTTTGTTCATTCTTGAATGAAACACTTGGATATGCCCTTAGTCCCATTGATACAGATTCTATGCCATAATTTTCAGTGATCAGAAAATAAAACCGATCAAAAATAAGCATCAGATTTTCTAATTGCAACTCTTTCATTTTTACGAATTATCACCTCCTAACTTTATAAAATACTATTCAATTATAACTGAATCAATCTTAACTATTGGAAATTTATCTCCATAAAAAACTCCAAAAACAACCCTTGTCTTTTTTCCACAATTAGGGCATTCAAATTCCAAAAAGGACTTTTTCTCTCTTTCGTCTATCTTGGGAAAGACATCATCATATTTACTTATCCTATTCATATTGTAACGTTGGAAATCTTTTTCTGAAAAAGACAATTCGTTACTGCACACAGGACATTTGTAACAAATCCTCTCTAAAACATTAGGATTCTTTATCTTCGCTTTTCCCAGTATTGTTTGAGAGAAAAGAAATTCAGCTTTATGTATTTCCATTTTTATTTAATTCGATGAAATTTATAACTCGGAATTATACCTTTGTATATCATTTCGTAGTCCAGCCGAAGGATGTTCTTCGTGTCGGTTGCAATGCGGAAGCGGTTGTCGGGTCGTTCGGCTACGAGCCAGACGATGCGGCCAGTGGCATCGGCGACGACGGTTTGCTGCTGTTTTTCGGCGAGCGACTTTTTGCGGTCGGTGAGGTAGTCGCTGACGAGGCGGCTGCCGGTCATTCCGAAGGGCACGAAACGGTCGCCCTGCCCCACTCGTCGCCATGTCAATGGGAAGGCGATTTTGTCGGCATCGAGCGTGGCTGTTTCCGGCGTTTTGCTGACGAAGAAATCGGCAGTTTTCGGGAACAGTTCGACCTGCAAAACGGCATTTCCGAGGGAAAACGAACCTGCTCCGCCGATTTCAACGGCTTTGGGCTGTTCGACCTGCCGACGGCTCAAAACAAGGCGGTCGCGGTCGAGCGTCAGCGTGTGGTCGGGCGAGTGCCACTGCCGTCCAGGCTGTTGCGCCAAAGCATCGATGATTTCGTCGATTTGCGAGCGGTTGAAGCCGTAGGGCGAGAGCAGATGAAACAGCGCATAGGCCGGCGAAGGCTGGGCAAGCAGTTTCGGTATCGAGATTTCACAGAAAATCGGCGACTGCCCAGCAAAAAAGGTCGAAAAAGTCGATGTATTTCGGTTGAGAGCATCGTTGAGAACGCGCTCCGCGTCGGCCAAATGGCGTGCCGTCAGATTCAATTCGCTGACCACCGACGGATTGATTTCCTGTAACTTCGGCAGGATTTCGAGTCGGATTTTGTTGCGCGTAAAATCGCTTTGAAGATTGCTTCGGTCGGTGACGAAAGTTTGGCCTTGTGCGGCGAGGTATTCTTCGATTTCATCGCGTCGAACTTCCAACATCGGACGGAGGACGAAATCGCGACGTGGCGACATTCCCGTGAGTCCGCGAAGACCACTTCCGCGAACCAAATTCAACAGCAAAGTCTCGGCATTGTCATCGGCGTGATGAGCGACGCAAACTCCTTGAAAACCATACGATTCCAAAAGTTGATGAAAGTATTGGTATCGCAGTTCTCGTGCCGCCATTTCGATGCTGATTTTATGCAGTCGGGCATAGTCGGAAGTGTCGAAATCGACGCGATGGAAGGGCACATTTAGCCGTTGGCAAAGCGACTGGCAAAACTGCTCGTCGCGGTCGGATTCGTCGCCACGAAGATGGAAATTGCAATGCACCGCCTCGACCGAAAAACCCAGTTTTTGCAGCACCAACAGCAGGCAAACGCTGTCGGCACCACCCGAGAGGGCCACCAGATAGCGTTTTTCGCGCTCCAACAGGTGGTGACGCTCGATGAAATGGCTGATTTTCGCTTCAAACTTCCTCATTTTCAAGCAGTTCATAGTCGTGGGTGGCCTCGAGTCGGCAAATCTCCCGATACATCCGCAGGCAGGCCCACGCATCGGTGGCGGCATAGCGTTTCTGTCGCTCGGTGAGCACGTCGGCCTCCCAGTTCGTCAGTTGCTGTCGCTTGCTGATTTTCAGTCCAAAAAGGTTCGCGTAGAGTTTTTGCAGGCTCATATCCTCGATGCCCAGTCCGCCCACCATCTTTTGCAGGTCGATGAAGCGGCCCGGAACGAAATTCTGCCGTCGTTTCAGCGAAAGGATGTCGTCGTGGAGCGAGAGTCCAATCATCGGCACGTCGGTGTTTTCGAGCAGTCGAATGATGGCCGGCGTCATTCCCGTCATATTCAGTCGGAAAAGGAAGCAGATTTCGTCGGTGGCAACCTGCAAGAGCGACACCTGATTGAGTCGTCCGCGCCGAAACGACGGTCGCGTCTCGGTGTCGATGCCGAGAAAGGGTTGCGTCAGCAGGAAATCGACGGCTCGCTCGGCCTCGCCTTCGCTGAAAACGACGACGATGCGACCGCCAAACTCCGCAACGGGCAGTTCGGCAATCTCCTGCTTGGAAAACCGATTGTATAGAACCTTTTTCATCTCGAAATTCACTTCATTCGGCGAAAAAATTGCTTCCAAAGAGCAAAATATCGCTTTCGGGCTGCAAAATTAGAAAAAAAAGTGTAAAAAAATGAGTGAATCTGAGTTTTTTCCACTATTTTTGCACTTTAAATCGAAAACACATTGAATTATGGCAAAGAAAAAGACGGAAAAGAAGCCGAAAAACTTGAAAGAAGCCACTGGCTTCCACCACATACTCGACAACGAGAAAATCGATTTCGTATTGGGAATCGTGCTCATCGCCCTCGCCATCTACGCGACGATTGCGATGGTTTCGTACTTGAACACCGGACAGGCCGACCAGAGTCTGCTCGAAGACCTGCGACCGGGCGAATGGCTCAACAACGACCGACAGTTCGCCAACTATTGCGGTTCCATCGGCGCCCTGCTCTCCCACCAACTCATCACCGTGAATTTCGGATTGGCGGCGTTTCTCATTCCCGCCTTTCTCGTGCTGGCCGGACTGCGCCTGATGAAAGTCTATCAAGTCAATCTGTGGAAATGGTTCTTCGGCATGGCGCTCGTGATGGTGTGGTGCTCGGTGACGTTTGCAAAATTCCTTTCGCCCATGATGGACAACCAAGTTTATAACCCGGGCGGCAACCACGGACTTTTCTGCGTGCAGCAACTCGAAAACATCGTCGGAGCACCTGGTCTGACGGGCATTCTGCTGATTGTCGCATTAGGATTCTTGACCTATCTCAGCGCCGAAACCATCAACGTGGTTCGGAAAATGCTGAACCCCATCGGCTACGTGACGTCGAAAGTAAAACTCATCGTCACCAACCAACAAGAAAGCAGCGAAAACAAGCCTTCGCCGACGATTGACACAACCGAAATTCCCGAAGACCCGAAGCCGATGGTGGTAGATCTGCCGACTGGCGACGAAATCGACGATAAAGGTGAAAAAGGGACTATTCTGCCCGTCGTGGACACGCCTGACAAAGAGAAAGAGGACGAGCCGGAGCCGATTGTCGAAGTGGGAAAAGACGAGGACAAGGCGAAGGGAAAAACGCTGACCATCGAGGAAATCAAAAGCACGCCCATCGACCCGCGAGAGCCCTATACACGCTATAAATTCCCGACGCTCGACCTGCTGAAGAAATACGACAATTCGGGCAAACCCGAAATCGATATGGAGGAAATCAAGGCGAACAACCAGCGCATCGTCGAGGTGCTCAATTCGTTCAGCGTCGCCATCAAGGAAATCAAGGCGACCGTCGGTCCGACCATCACGCTCTACGAAATCACACCCGCCCCGGGCGTTCGCATTTCGCGCATTCAGACGCTCGAAAAAGACATCGCGCTGCACCTCGCCGCCCTCGGCATCCGCATCATCGCGCCAATGCCCGGCAAGGGAACCATCGGAATCGAAGTGCCGAACAAAAAGCCGAACATCGTGTCGATGGAGAGCATTCTGAACTCGAAAAAATTCCAAGAAACGACGATGGACCTGCCCATCGCACTCGGAAAAACCATCACCAACGAGGTGTATATGGCCGACCTCGCGAAAATTCCGCATCTGCTTGTCGCCGGTGCCACAGGACAGGGTAAGTCGGTCGGTTTGAACGCTATTATCACCTCGCTGCTCTACAAAAAGCATCCGAATGAACTGAAATTCGTGCTCGTCGATCCGAAAATGGTGGAATTCAGCCTCTACCAGCCGATTTCGAGCCATTTTATGGCCGCGCTGCCCGAAAACGAGGAAAAACCGATTATCACCGACGTGTCGAAAGTCGTTCGCACGCTCAACTCGCTCTGCGAACTGATGGACCGCCGCTACGAACTGCTCGAACACGCCCACGTGAAAGGCATCAAGGAATACAACAAGAAGTTTGTGAACCACGAACTCGACCTGACGAAAGGCCACGAATATATGCCGTATATCGTCGTGGTCATCGACGAGTTTGGCGACTTGATTATGACCGCAGGCAAGGAAATCGAACTGCCCATCGCCCGCATCGCCCAGAAAGCGCGTGCCGTCGGCATCCATATGATTATCGCCACGCAACGCCCGACGACGAACATCATCACGGGTACCATCAAGGCAAACTTCCCCGGTCGAATGGCGTTCCGCGTGATGTCGCAAATCGACTCGCGCACGATTCTCGACCAAAAAGGTGCCGACCAACTCGTGGGACGCGGCGATATGCTGATTCTCATCGGAAACGAGCCTGTGCGCGTGCAGTGTGCCTTCGTTGATACGCCCGAAGTGGAGCGCATCAACAAGTATGTCGAGGCACAGCCCGGTCCCGTCGAACCGATTGAACTGCCCGAACCCGCCGTCGAAGCCAGTGGTGGCGATGGCGGTGGAATGAGTGGCGGCGGTGGCGGCTTCACCGACCCGCTGTTCGAGGATGTCGCCCGCGCCGTGGTGATGACGCAGCAAGGCTCGACGAGTATGATTCAGCGTCGATTCTCGATTGGTTTCAACCGCGCCGGCCGACTGATGGACCAACTTCACGAGGCAGGAATCGTGGGCGTGGCGCAGGGCGCGAAGCCTCGCGAGGTGCTCATCAGCGACGAAAACACGCTGAATGCGCTGTTTGCAAGGCTGAGAGAGCCATCGAATGGTTAAACGATAGGCAGATTCTTGCGTCAAAAGTTATAGTGAATAATGAATAGAAAAATGAAAAAGATATTATTTTTTGCAATGATTTTGCTGGCAACCAGTTTGTCAGCAACGGCTCAAACGACATCGGAAGTACGGAAAAATGCTTCGGAAGCGCGGAAAATTCTCGACAAAACGGCTTCGGTGGTCAGTAGGAAGGGCGGCGCGAGCGCGTCGTTCAAGATTTCGAGTCCGAATATCGGTTCGACCAAGGGCACCATCGCCATCAAAGGCAAGAAATTCCACGCCCGCACGCCGCAAGCCATCGTTTGGTTCGACGGAAAAACGCAGTGGAGCTATATGAAATCGACCGAGGAAGTCAATGTCTTCACGCCGACCGAGGCGCAGCAGATGGCGATGAATCCCTATCAGTTCATCAACCTCTACAAACACGGCTATTCGCTCTCGACAACGGGCAACGACCGCAATTTCTACAACGTTCGCCTCGTCGCACAGACCAAGGCCCGCAGCGCACAGGAACTCTACATCAAAATCAACAAGAAAACCTATACGCCGACGCAGGTGAAAATGCGCGAGGGCGCGACGTGGACAACCATCGACATCACGGGATTTCAGGCAAAAGACCAGTCGGATGCCACGTTTGTGTTCAACGCCAAGGACTTTCCAAAGGCTGAAATCATTGATTTACGCTAAAAACCGACTATGAAACGACTGGAAATCATCCGCGAACTGCGCCGCCACCGCAAACTGGCTGAGAAACGCGCCATCGACTACGAGCGCAACAAGACCGCCAAATATGTCTTGATGTTTCTCGGCGGTTTCGTCATTGTCTATCTCATTTTCTTCGCCGTCATTTTCTCGCTCGTCGCCAACGAAAGCACCTCGGAGACGGCCATCGAACTGATGATGGGCATCTCGCCCTACATCCTGCTCGTCGATTTTCTCTTCCGATTTGTCGCACAGCAGACGCCCTCGCAAATCGTGAAACCCTACGTGCTACTGCCGATTCCGAAATCGACCTGCATCGACACGTTCGTCGGCACGTCGCTTTTCACGTGGGGCAACGCCATTTGGTTCGCGATGCTCATTCCCTACGCCATTATGTCGGTGCTGTTCGTCGAAGGATTTTGGCCGACCGTCGGCTTCCTCGTCTGCTTCTACCTGCTGATTCTCGCCAACAGCCAGTGGTATTCCATCGTGCGCACGCTCATCAACAACAGTCTGGTTTATTGGCTCGTGCCGATTGTCGTCTATGCGATTGTCGCCCTGCCAGTGCTGCTGAAAGGCGGTAGCGAGAAGGGTTTTGAGAACTTTTTCGACCTTTACGCAGGCATTGGAACGAAAATCAGCGATGGCAGTGCCCTGCCCTACCTCGGTGCGTTGGCGCTGCTCGTCGTGCTTGTCGCCATCAACCGACGGCTGCAAATGGCGAATGTGATGCGCGAAATCTCGAAAACCGAGCAAACAAAACTGCACAGCGTCAGCCAGTTCGCCTATTTCGACCGATTCGGCGAGGTCGGACAGTATCTGAAACTCGAAATCAAGTCGATTCTTCGCAATAAAAATCCGCGAAAAGGCTTTGTGATGGCGACGGCGATTGTGCTGATGTTCAGTCTGATTATCGCGCTCACCGACGTCTATGACGGCCAGTTTATGACGAATTTCTGGTGCGTCTATAACTTCGTGATTTATGGTTCGATGCAACTCACTCGCGTGATGTGCAACGAGGGCAACTACATCGATTGCCTGATGGTTCGACGCGAAAACATCCTGAAACTGCTTCGTGCGAAATACATTTTCAACACGGCGATTCTCGTGCTGCCCTTCGTGCTGATGCTGCCGACGGTTTTCGCTGGAAAATGGAGCATTCTGATGCTCGTCGCCTACGCCGTTTTCACGGCTGGATTCCAGTATTTCATCCTCTTCCAGATGGCCGTCTATAACAAGCAAACCGTGCCGCTGAACACGAAATTCATCAGCAAAAGCGGTATGGAAAACAATTATTATCAGGTGGTTGTGCAGATGCTGGCATTCTTCCTGCCGATTGTGCTCATCAGCGTGTTGCAACTCTTCTTGAGCGACACGGTAGCCTACCTCATCATCCTGCTGATTGGCATTGTCTTCGTGGTGACGCAACCGCTGTGGATGCGCAACATCTACAACCGAATGATGCAACGGAAATACGTTCTGATGGAAGGATTCCGCAGTTCGAGATAGTTGAGAGTTTACAATTGATAATTCTTAATCGGCGAAGCCGACAATTCAACATTCAAAAATCAACATTCAACATTGATGAAATATTCAGCCATCATCCCCGCCCGCTACGCTTCGACGCGCTTCCCAGGCAAACCGCTGGCTTTGCTCGGTGGAAAAACCGTGATTCAGCGCGTTTATGAGCAAGTTTCAACCGTGATCGACGAGGTTTTCGTCGCCACCGACGACGACCGTATTTTCCGCGAGGTGGAACGCTTCGGCGGACGTGCCGTGATGACTTCCACCCACCACCGCAGCGGCACCGACCGTATCGAGGAGGCCGTCGAGAAAATCGCCTCGCAGGCCGACATTGTCATCAACGTGCAGGGCGACGAACCCTTCATCCAACCCTCGCAAATCGAGACGCTTTGCCGCCAGTTCGACGACCCGACGACACAAATCGCCACGCTCGGCAAGCCTTTTTCGGAAATGAAAGCCGTCGAAAACGAAAATTCACCGAAAATCGTGCTCGACAACAACGGATTTGCGCTCTATTTCTCGCGCAGCGTCATTCCCTTCGTGCGCGGTGTCGAACGAGGCGAATGGCTCGAAAAATACCCCTTTTTGAAGCACATCGGCCTCTACGCCTATCGCCGCGAGGTACTTCGCGAAATCACGCAGTTGCCGCCGTCGTCGCTCGAACAAGCCGAAAGCCTCGAACAACTCCGTTGGCTGCAAAACGGTTACCGCATCCGCGTCGGCCTCACCGATGTTGAAACCATCGGTATCGACACGCCCGACGACCTCAAAAAAGCAGAGGAATTTCTTAAACTTTAATTTCGACAATCGTCAAAACACCGTCGGCGACGCGAAAACGAACATCGCGACCTGCAAAGGGCATTCCATAGACCTTTTGCGGGTCGTTTTGGTAATGCGGACGAGGGTCGAGCGACAAAGTCTGGCGAAGCATCTCGATTTCGGCCTTTTCAAAGTATTTTTCAACGAAATCGGGCACGACGACTTCGAGTTTCGGCCACGACCGCCTATCGACAAAGCCGCTTCGAGCATCGGGGTGGCTGTCGGCGTATGCGATGTAGGGTTTGATGTCGAAAATCGGCGTTCCATCCATCAAATCGGCACCCAGAACGTGAATCACGGGGCCGCGGGTGTCGGTGATCTCGATGCTTTCCAACCGCACCGCCGACAAACCCAACGGATTGGGTCGGAAAGGCGAGCGCGTCGCAAAAACGCCGATTTTCTCGTTGCCACCAAGCACGGGCGGACGCACCACAGGACTCGCTGCCGCGTGGCGATTGGCCGAAAATTCCCAAATCAGCCAGAGGTAGTCGAATTCTTCCAACCCCCTGACGAAATCGGCGTTTCGGAAGGTTGGTTCAAAGACAATTTCGCCCCGCAAATCGACCACCAATCCGCACTGCTTCGGAATGCCGAACTTCGTGGGAAACGGCGAATGGAAATGGGCTATCGGCGTGAGTTTCATCATTTATAAGTAGGGAATGACCGAATAGACGAGGAAAACCAACAGCGTGAGCGTTCCGACGGCGATGGGCACGTAGAAATGGCGAATTTCGCTGGGAATTTCGCATTTCGTGATACGCAAAAAAACGAAATAAACTGCCGTCGCACAGATGAAAGCGAGCAACATCCCTGCCAACAAGTCGCCAGGGTAATGCACGCCGAGGTAGAGCCGCGAATAGCATTGCAGTGTGGCCCAAAACGCCAGAAACAGCGTCAGCCAACGGTTTCTGAGCATCCAAAACATCAGGAACGTCAGCCCCCACGTGTTGCTCGAATGGGCCGACGGGAAACCATAACTGCCACCGCGATAGTCATTGACGACATACACCAGCGCACTGACGGGATTGTCGAGGTTGCTCGGGCGCAGTCGTGCCACCGCTGGTCGCAGAATCTGCGAGTTGAATGCATCGGTCAGCGCGAAAACAAGCCCAACCGCCACAAGCATCGCCAACACCATTTTCCAATGGAAATTGCGGAAAAGCACGTAAATCAGGGCGGCGTAGAGCGGAATCCACTCGAATTTTCCGCTGACGCACCACATAAACGTGTCCATCACGTCGGCGCGAAGTCCGTTCACGGCGAGCAAGGCTGTCGTGTCGTAGTCGTTCAGCCAAGTCACCACGTCAGTTGCCAAGACCGTGTTCATGTCGTTTCGCTGTGATAGGCCGCACTGCGCACTCGGCTGAGCGTTTCAGGCGTCATTTGCAGGTAGTTGGCGATATAGACGAGCGGTGCGCGAAGGATGACCTGCGGATAGAGTTTGCACATCTTCATGTAGCGATCTTGCGCGGTCTCGAAACGCATCAAATCGGCGTGTTTCTGCGAGATAATCAGCGATTCCTCAAGGATTTTTCGATACATCATCTGGATGTTCACGCTGTGCAGGGCGACCACTTCGAGTTTGTCCTTCGGCATGGCATAGACGAAGGTCTGTTCGAGCGATTCGACCTGCAAATGCGTGGGTTCCTCGCGGAAAAGGCTCTCGATGCACATGAAAATCGTGTGGTCGTCGCCGAGGTGCTCGGTCACTTCCTTGCCATTTTTGTAGTAGAACTGGCGAATCAGCCCCTTGTCAATGAAGTAAATGCTGCGGCAAACCTCGCCCTCGCGCAGAATCATCTCGCCCTTGTTGTACTTGAGCGGAACGAGGATTTCTTCGAGCATGTCGAGTTCCTCGTGCGTCATCGTCGAGTAACGCCGAGCCAGTTCGCGGGCAATGTCACGCGGTGTATTCACAAAACCTCTTTTCATCGTTTCTTTCTTCGTTTTTTAGGTTCGTAGTTTTATATTTTAATTGTAATCACTTCACACTCCTCACTTCACACTCCTCACTCCACGCATCAATCAAGCTTCAACACCGCGAGGAACGCTTTCTGCGGCACTTCCACGTTGCCGATTTGCTTCATTCGCTTCTTTCCTCGCTTCTGTTTTTCGAGCAGTTTGCGCTTTCGCGTCACGTCACCACCGTAGCATTTCGCCGTCACGTCTTTTCGCACCTGTTTGATGGTCTCGCGGGCGACGATTTTCGCGCCGATGGCCGCCTGAATCGCGATGTCGAACTGCTGTCGGGGAATGAGCTCCTTGAGTTTTTCGCACATCCTTCGTCCCAGCACGACGGCATTGTCCTGATGGGTCAGCGTCGAGAGTGCATCGACGGGCTCGCCATTGAGCAGAATGTCGAGTTTGGCAAGTTTCGACGGTCGGAACGAGTCGATATGGTAGTCGAACGAGGCGTAACCCTTCGAAATCGACTTCAATTTGTCGTAGAAATCAATCACGATTTCGCCCAAAGGCAGGTAGAAATGCAGTTCGACGCGATTTCCGCTGACAAATTCCTGTTTGATGAGTTCGCCGCGCTTGTCGAGGCAAAGTTTCATAATCGGACCGATGAAATCGGCGGTTGTGATGATGCTGGCGCGGATGTACGGCTCCTCGATGTGGTCAATCATCACCTGCTCGGGCAGTCCCGACGGGTTGTGAACCTCTTTCGATTCACCCTGTTTCGTATAAACTATGTACGATACGTTGGGCACGGTCGTGATGACGTCCATGTTGAACTCGCGGTCGAGGCGTTCCTGCACGATTTCCATGTGCAGAAGTCCCAAGAAACCGCAGCGGAAGCCGAATCCCAACGCCACCGACGACTCGGGCTGGAACGTCAGCGAAGCGTCGTTCAACTGCAATTTTTCCAACGACGCACGCAGGTTTTCGTAGTCGGTCGGGTCTATCGGATAAACGCCGGCGAACACCATCGGCTTCACTTCCTGAAAGCCCTCGATGGCCTTTGCACAGGGCTTGCTGACGTGCGTAATCGTGTCGCCAACCTGCACCTCTTTCGCGTCCTTGATACCGCTGATGATATAGCCCACTTCGCCCGTGCGCAGTTCTTGTCGCGGCTTCATTTCCATCTTCAAAACGCCCACTTCGTCGGCATCGTATTCCATCCCCGTGTTGAAAAATTTCACCTTGTCGCCCTTGCGAATCACGCCGTTTTCAATCTTGAAATAAGCGATGATGCCGCGGAACGAATTAAACACCGAGTCGAAAATCAACGCCTGCAACGGCGCTTCGGGGTCGCCCGTGGGTGGCGGAACACGCTCGACGACGGCCCGCAGGATTTCCTCGACGCCCTCGCCCGTTTTTCCGCTCGCCCGAAGAATCTCCTCGCGCTTGCAGCCCAGCAGTTCCACGATTTCGTCCTCCACCTCGTCGGGCATTGCGCTCGGCATGTCGATTTTGTTGATGACGGGGATAATTTCGAGGTCGTGCTCAATCGCCATGTAGAGGTTCGAAATCGTCTGCGCCTGTACGCCCTGCGTGGCATCGACCACGAGCAGCGCACCCTCGCAGGCCGCAATCGACCGCGACACCTCGTAACTGAAATCGACGTGTCCCGGAGTGTCAATCAAGTTCAGGATGTAGCAATCCCCTCCTCCTTCGGGGGGAGGCAGGGAGGGGGCTTTGTATTCCATCTGAATCGCGTGGCTCTTGATGGTAATGCCTCGCTCCTTCTCCAAATCCATGTCGTCGAGCATCTGCCCTTCGGTGATTTGAATCGTTTTCGTGTGCTCCAACAGTCGGTCGGCCAGCGTCGATTTGCCGTGGTCGATATGGGCTATAATGCAAAAATTTCTGATATGATTCATACTGATTTCTTCGTTTGAACTGCAAAAATACAAAAAAAATGCGGAAAAATAGATTTTTTTCGTAATTTTGCCAAAAAATTTGGAATAAACAATGAAAAAAACGATTTTTTACGCCATTGCAGCCCTGATGCTGATGGGTTGCCAGAAAAGTCTTGAGGAACGGGCCGAGCAAGAGGCTCGCGACTACACGAGGAAATTCTGCCCCACGCCCGTCTATAACCATACGCGAACCGACAGCCTCGTGTTCGACCGGCAGTCGCTCACGTTCATCTATTATTGCACGCTGACCGACTTCATGGACGATGCGAAACTCATCGAGGAGAACCGACAGATGCTCACCAACGGACTGCGGCAGTCGATTCAGGAATCGACGGGATTGAAGGTCTATAAGGATGCGGGCTATAGTTTCCGCTATGTGCTGCGGTCGGAGAAGAGTCCCGACACAATTCTCTACGAATCGACTTTCCAAATGTAAAAAAACATCCGTCCGACTCGTCGCGAGCCAGACGGAAGCCTGATGCACCATTGAAAGTGTTATAAAGAAATTCTATTGTAATCGGAACGATACGGGGAGGTTGTATTTCACGCGCACGGCCTTGCCATTCAGCTTGCCGGGCGTCCATTTCGGCATCGATTGCGCGACGCGAAGGGCCTCGGCTTCGAGAGCGGGACCTGCCGAATATTCCGTTTTCTCAAGTTTTGTCACGACACCGCCGTCCTTCGACACTTGCTCCAAGACATAACTGTTGGACTTTACAACTTTGGCATTGGAAATCGTACCGTCTTTCTCGACGACAAACCCGACGATGACGCGCCCCTGCTCACCCTTTTCCTGAGCCTCCACGGGATATTTCACGTTGTTCGACAGATATTCCATCAAAGCCCTGTCGCCGCCGGGAAAGGCTGGCATCTGCTCTACGACTTCAAAAACTTTTTCACCAGAGGAAGCCGAAGGCTGTGCAGTCGAAGAATCGGCAGGACGGAGAGCAGGAGCCGTCTGTCCATCGGTTTTCGCGGCTGGTCCATTCAACTGGTACGAAATCGGCACATTGAATTTCACGCGCACGGCCTTGCCTTTCTGCCTGCCGGGCAGCCACTTTGGCATCGACTTCACGACGCGCATCGCCTCTTGGTCGAGCAGCGGATCGACACTTTTAGCCGTCTTCACATCGCTAAGAGATCCGTCTTTTTCCACGACAAAACCCACCACGACACGACCCTGCAAGCCTTTTTTCTGGGCTTCCACTGGATATTTAATGTTTTTCGACAGAAATTCCAACAGAGCCTTGTCACCGCCGGGGAATTCTGGCATTTTCTCCACGATCTCAAACGCTTTTTCGTCGTCGCCTTTCGTGCCTTCTGCCTCCGTTTTCGTCTTTGTCGTGATGACAATCACGCCGTTTTCACCCTTGCTACCCCAAAGTTTCGTAGCACTTTCCCCAGAAAGCACCGAAACTGCCTCAATATTTTCAGTGACCAGTTCCATCGCACTTTCTTTCGAAACGACATTGCCGTCAACGACATACAATTTGTTGTCGTCGTCACTCTTCATCACGGCTTCGTGGACTTTCGTCCTGTCTGTCGTGATTTCAATGACACCATTGGCTCCTTGAGTGCCCCACTTCGATGTGGCCTCCTCTTTTTTGAGAATCTTTATCGACTTGATTTCCTCGGTTTTCAACTTTTTCACATCTTGTTTTTCAACAATATTTCCATCGACAACGTAGAGCGTTTCATCGTCGGGTAAAGTCATTTCCGTACTTGTTTTGGACTCAATAACTTGATAATCCACCACGGTCTTTGCCGTTGCCGCCAGCGAGAGGGCGACGATGGGTACGACATAGAGCAATCTTGCCCAAGCGTACTTTGAAGATTGTTTTTTAGTCATCATAATTACACGTTTTGAAACGATACTCGACATACTGATGCCATTAGCGACGGAGTATCCGGCATCGCCAGCAGCCTTTTGAACCAACAAGCTCAGGTATTGATAAGCGTTGAATCCTTGAGAGAGTACCCGTGCGTCGGCCTCGTACTCGTGGACGGTGCGCAGGTCTTGCCTGAGCAGCCACACCACGGGATTGAACCATTGCAGGGCTACGACCATATCGACAAATAGCATATCGACCGAATGGCGACAGGCCACGTGCCCACATTCGTGCGCCAATACGATGCTCTGACCGCGGGCACCATCGGCAAGGTCGTTTTCGTAGTCCTTGCGCGACAACACCACCGTGCGCATCCAACTGAAAGGTTTTACTTTCGCGTCGTCGGCGACAAAGAGCCTCATTCCGCCGATGTTGCCGTGGATATACGACGGCACGGCCACTTCGCGACAGCGGGCAATCAGGCGACGCACACTCCATATATTGATTGATGTACGCGCGAGGCAGAAAGCCACGCCCAGCAGATAGACGACCGCCAGCGTCGTGCCCATCGAGTTGGGATCCTCGTCCTCGACGATTTCGCCTACCTCCGCCATGCCCACCGAGGCCGTCGGTTGCGGCATCGAGGCGACTTCCACGGTTCGATGCACCGTCACCACGCAGAGCGGCAACAGCAGCGACAAGGCGAGCGATGCCAAAAGCACCATTCGGTTGAGCCGATGGAAGGTTTCGCGGGCCGCCAACAGCCTGTAGAACATATAGAACACGGCGATGAGCAGCGCAACTTTCAAGTCGTAGTGCAGGAATGTCGTCATCTTTTTGCGGTTTTAAGTGTCTTTTTTCGCCTGAATCATATCGATGAGCGTCTGTAACTCATCCACCGAGATTTTCTCGTCGCTGACGAAGGCCGAAACCACGTTCATGTACGAGCCTTTGAAGTAGTTTTTCACCGAACTGGCAATCGTCTCCTTGCCATACTCCTGCTCGCTGATGAGCGGATAGTATTGGTAGGTCGAGCCATATTGCTTGTGCCCCATATAGCCGTTTTTCTCCAATGTGCGCACCATCGTCGAAAGCGTGTTGAAATGGGGTCGCGGCTCGTCGTAATACTCCAGCAGGTCGCGAATGAACATCGGTCCGTGCTGCCAGTACAGTTTCATGATTTCATGTTCTCTTTTTGTCAGTTTCATACTCTTTGATGGTTTAAATTATTCAACTTTTTTCTTCGTCCGAACCTCGATTTTTCGAGGAGTCAGAACCATTTTTTATCAATACCTGCCGCAAAGATAACTATTTATATTTTATCTTGCAACTATTTTGATTAGTTTTTCTTTATTTTTAATAAGTTTTAACTATTATGACTGATTTTTACAACATTTCTTCCATACTTCGTCGAATTTTTGTACTTTTGCAGCCCGAAACATCAAAATCGAAATGACAAGAACCATCAGAATCAAGGATATTGCCGAGCGCGCAGGCGTGTCGGTGGGAACGGTCGACCGCGTGTTACACGCACGGCCCAACGTGTCGCAACTGGCTCGAGAAAAGGTGGAAAAGGCGCTGAAAGAGTTGGACTACACGCCCAACGCATACGCCTCGGCACTGGCCTACAACCGTAGTTGCACGCTCTATATGCTCGTGCCCGAACACGAACAGGAAGCGCACTGGGTCGAAATTGAAGAAGGCGCACTGAAGGCGATGGAGGCACGGCGCGAGTTCCACGTCGATGTGAGAATTTGCCACTACAAACGCCTCAATCCCGACTCGTTCATCGCTTGCTACGAGGCGATTCTGACCGAGAAACCCGACGGACTGGTCATCGTGCCGACCGACCTCGACACGACCCGAAGCCTCACCGACCAACTCCACGAACGCAACATTCCCTTCGTGCTGCTCGACTCGTATATGCCCGACCTGCGACCGCTGTCGTTCTTCGGCCAAGACTCGTTTGCCAGCGGCTACTTCGCGGCGAAAGTGCTGATGATGGTGGCGTCGGGCGAGAAGGAAATTATGATGATGAAACAGACGCAAAACGGACGGGTGACGAGTAAGCAGCAGGCCAATCGCGAGGTCGGATTCCGCCACTATATGGCCGACCATTTCCCGAAAATCGCCATTCGCGAACTGAACCTACCACTTTCGTGTCCGCGCAAAATCTGTTGGCAGACGTTGGAGGACTTTTTTGCGCAGCATCCGCAGATTCACCACGGCATCACGTTCAATTCGCGTGCGTACATCGTGGGCGAGTATCTGTTGAAGAAAAATCGCCGAAACATCCAAATGATGGGCTACGATATGGTGCCGAAAAATGCCGAGTGTCTGCGCGAGGGAAGCATTTCGTTCATCATCGCGCAACACGCCTATATGCAGGGCTATTCAAGCATCGATTCGCTGTTTCAAGCCATCGTTTTGAAGAAAAAAATCAATTCGGTGAACTATATGCCGATTGAACTGCTGATGAAGGAAAACGTGGATTTCTATCGGCGGACACAATTGTGAGCCGGTGGCGGTCGGTGTAGTCGATGCGCATCAGGCGCGCCGGCGTGGATTCGTCGCAGGGAATCGCGAGGGCAGCGTGGCCCATCGTGCGGCGAAGGTTCAGTTCGACGCAGGGATGCAGGGCAAATTCCATTTTTTCACCACTTTTTTCTGAGTCGTTGCGAACGACCATCATATCGATGCCGAAAGGCCCTGAATATCGGCCTTGCAGAGCCGTTGTCAGCAATTCGACGATGGCTTCGCGAAGTTCGTCCACGACCTTTTCGAGTACAAATTCCGACAAAATTCTGCGTTTTTCCTGTTCCGAAGCAATGAGATTGCCCGTGTAGGCTCCGTTGTTCGTAACAAATAGCGACAAACCCTTGTAAACAATGCTGCCGTCGGCCTTCGCGTCGAACTCCATCGCAAAATCCGCAATCTTTTCATAAAAAGGTTCGACCATCACGCCGCCCTGCTGCTCGACGACGCGCCGCGCCCACGACAGATTTCGGTCGAATTGTGTGGCGTTGAAAGCATAGCGAATGCCCCGTCCGCTACTGCTCCACGGCGATTTCAGCACGATTTTTGAAACCGATTCAAAAGCGTTCTCATTGTGAAGAATTTGGGCGAAATCCAAGTCGTTTTCATCCGAAATATAGCGCGAAACGCCCACCGTCGGCCACGAAATTCTCGTTCGCAAGGCTGGAAGCAGGGTTTCCGCCGCCCATTTTCGGTTGCTCAAGCATCGAATCGTTTGAAGTCGCTCTTCCAACGGACAAAAATCTGCCAATCCTGCCTTCGTCAGCGTTTCCACGACGCCCCAATCCCAGCCCCACGGCTCGATTTCAAGATTTTTCAAACTTTTTTCTGCCCTCACCCACCGCCGCAAATCGTCTTCAGAAACGAACCGAACCGCCGCCATCAGCGTTCCGAACGATTTCGACTGCCACACGGCCTCATCGACATCCTCGACCAGCACGAAATCGCCGTCATCGGCCCACAGCGCAGGCAAAAAACCAAGGTCGTGCCGCAGTTGCCGTGCCGCACTCGGTGCCGTGAATCGCTTGACGTCGGTGGCCAGCGCAATGTCGTGTTCGGGATTAAAAAAATGCAGTTTCATTTGACAAAATTACAAAGAAAATCGGAATCAGGCAAATTTTTGTTCTATCTTTCATTGCTTTATTAAAAATAAATAGTACCTTTGCAACGTTTTAAAACAAATCATCATTTTTAGGTATTGACATAACTTACTTAATACATTTCAAAACATGGCAAAAGAAAAAAAATTTATCACTTGTGATGGTAACGAGGCTGCAGCTCACGTGAGCTATATGTTCTCTGAAGTAGCCGCCATCTACCCCATCACACCGTCTTCGCCGATGGCGGAGCACGTCGATGAGTGGGCCGCTCGCGGTCGTAAAAACCTCTGGGGACAAAACGTTTCCGTGCAGGAAATGCAGTCGGAAGGCGGTGCCGCCGGTGCATTGCACGGTTCGTTGCAGGCTGGTGCGCTGACCACCACGTTCACCGCATCGCAGGGCTTGCTGCTGATGATTCCCAATATGTACAAAATCGCCGGCGAAATGCTGCCTTGCGTCTTCGACGTGTCGGCTCGCACACTGGCTTCGCACTCGCTCTGCATCTTCGGCGACCATCAGGACGTGATGGCTTGCCGCCAGACGGGTTTCGCAATGTTCTGCTCGGGTTCGGTGCAGGAAGTGATGGACCTCACGGCAGTGCCTCACCTCGCCACGCTGAAGACGCAGATTCCGTTCGTGAACTTCTTTGACGGCTTCCGCACCTCGCACGAATACCACAAAATCGAGGTGATGGAACAGGAAGACGTGGCCAAGCTCGTCGATCCCGAGGATGTGAAGCGTTTCCGCGACCGTGCGCTCTCGCCTGAGCGTCCGATGACACGCGGTACGGCCGAGAATCCCGAGACGTTCTTCACCCATCGCGAGGCTTGCAACACGGCCTACGACAAGGTGCCCGAAGTGGTGGAATATTATATGCAGAAAGTCAGCGAAATCACAGGTCGCGAATATCATCTGTTCGACTACTACGGCGCGAAAGACGCTGAAAACATCATCATTCTGATGGGTTCGGCCACGGAAGCCGCCCGCGAGGCCATCGACCACCTGACGGCTCAGGGCAAGAAGGTCGGTATGATTGCCGTCCACCTCTATCGTCCGTTCTCGGTGAAGCACCTGCTGGCCGCCGTTCCCAAGACGGTGAAGCGCATTGCCGTGCTCGACCGCACGAAAGAACCCGGCGCAGAGGGCGAACCGCTCTATCTCGACGTGAAATCGGCGTTCTACGATGTCGAAAACAAGCCGCTCATCGTTGGCGGACGCTATGGTCTGGGCTCTTCCGACACGACTCCTGCAAAGATTATTTCCGTGTTCAACAACCTCGCTCTGCCCGAGCCGAAGAATCACTTCACCGTCGGCATCGTCGATGACGTTACCTTCACTTCGCTGCCCGAAGTCGAGGAAATGGCACTCGGTGGCGCAGGTATGTATCAGGCAAAATTCTACGGCCTCGGAGCCGACGGTACGGTTGGTGCCAACAAAAACTCGGTGAAAATCATCGGTGATTCGACGAACAAATATTGCCAGGCTTACTTCAGCTACGACTCGAAGAAGTCGGGCGGCTTCACCTGTTCGCACCTGCGTTTTGGCGACACGCCGATTCGCTCGACCTACCTCGTGACCACGCCGAACTTCGTCGCTTGCCACGTTCAGGCTTACCTGCATATGTACGACGTGACACGCGGTCTGCAAAAGAACGGTACGTTCCTGCTGAACACGATTTTCGACGGCGACGAACTCGTCAATTTCATTCCGAACAAGGTCAAACGCCTGTTCGCACAGAACAACATCACCGTCTATTACATCAACGCCACGAAGATTGCACAGGAAATCGGACTCGGCAACCGCACGAACACGATTCTGCAGAGTGCATTCTTCCGCATCACGGGCGTGATTCCCGTTGAACTCGCCGTCGAGCAGATGAAGAAATTCATCGTGAAGTCTTATGGCAAGAAGGGCGAAGATGTCGTCAATATGAACTATGCAGCCGTCGATCGCGGTGGCGAATATAAGCAACTGACCGTCGATCCCGCGTGGGCCAACCTGCCCGACGACGAGGCCAAGGCCGACGACGCACCCGCATTCGTCAAGGAACTTGTGCGCCCGATTAACGCACAGGCCGGCGACCTGCTGAAAGTCAGCGACTTCGTGAAGCACAACACCGTCGATGGTTCGTGGGACAATGGCACATCCGCTTACGAAAAGCGCGGTGTGGAGGCATTCGTGCCCGTCTGGAACCTCGAAAACTGTATCCAGTGTAACAAGTGTGCCTACGTTTGTCCGCACGCTGCCATCCGTCCGTTCGTTCTCAACGACGACGAACTGAAGGGCTTCGACAAACTCGACACCATCGAAATGAAGGCACCTGCCACGATGAAGGGTATGCACTTCCGCATCGAAGTGAGCGTGCTCGACTGTCTGGGCTGCGGCAACTGCGCCGATGTCTGCCCGGGCAATCCGAAGACAGGAAAAGCCCTCGCGATGGTTCCGTTCAACCCCGATGCTCCCGAAATGGTTCAGGAGGCGAAGAATTGGGACAAACTCGTCAAGGATGTCACCTCGAAGCAAGACCTCGTCGATGTCAAGGCCAACGTGAAGAACTCGCAGTTCGCACAGCCGCTCTTCGAATTCTCGGGTGCTTGCTCGGGTTGCGGTGAAACGCCGTATGTGAAACTCGTCAGCCAACTCTTCGGCGACCGTCAGATGGTGGCCAACGCCACGGGTTGCTCGTCGATCTACTCGGCTTCGATTCCCTCGACGCCCTACACGAAGAACGCCAAGGGTCAGGGTCCCGCCTTCGACAACTCGCTGTTCGAGGACTTCTGCGAATTTGGTATGGGTATGGTGCTCGGTAACAAGAAGATGAAAGAGCGCGTGACGATGCTGCTCACTGAAATGATTGAGGGCGACAATGTCAGTGCAGAATACAAGGAACTGGCTCAGCAGTGGATTGACAACAAGGAAGATGCCGAAAAGACGAAGGAAATCGCTCCGCGTCTGCGCGAACTCATCGCCGAGAGCGCAGCGAAGGGCTGTCCCACTTGCGCTGAACTGCAGACGCTCGACCACTACCTCGTGAAGCGTTCGCAGTGGATTATCGGTGGCGACGGTGCTTCTTACGACATCGGCTACGGCGGTCTCGACCACGTGATTGCCAGCGGCGAGGACGTGAACATCCTCGTGCTCGACACCGAGGTTTACTCGAACACGGGTGGTCAGTCGTCGAAGGCTACGCCGCTCGGTGCCATCGCACAGTTCGCTGCACAGGGCAAGCGCATCCGTAAGAAAGACCTCGGTATGATTGCCACGGCCTACGGCTACGTCTATGTCGCACAGGTCGCAATGGGAGCCGACAATGCCCAGTGCTTGAAGGCTATCCGCGAGGCCGAAGCCTATCCCGGACCGTCGCTCGTCATCGCCTACGCACCCTGTATCAACCACGGTTTGAAGGCCAAGGGCGGTATGGGTAAGTCGCAGGCCGAGGAAGCCAAGGCCGTCGAGTGCGGTTACTGGCACCTGTGGCGCTACAACCCCGCACTGGCCGACGAAGGCAAGAATCCGTTCACGCTCGACTCGAAAGAGCCGCAGTGGGACAAGTTCCGCGACTTCCTCTTGGGCGAAGTGCGCTACCTCAGCGTCCAGAAAGCCTATCCCAACGAGGCCGAGGAACTCTTCTCCGAGGCCGAGCGTATGGCAAAACTCCGCTATCAGAGCTATGTCCGCAAGACGAAGGAAGATTGGGCGGTAGAGTAATTTCTGCCAGCCCCTATCTATACAAAAGAGGTGAAATTTATTTTTCACCTCTTTTTTCGTCGATTTTTTCAAAAAAATTCGTAATTTTGCAGTTGAAATCAACGCTATCAATTATGGAAATCTACTTTACAGGCGTCATCATCGCCATCAGCACTTTTTTGATTATCGGACTGTTTCACCCGCTCGTCATCAAGGCGGAATATTATCTCGGAACGCGCTGCTGGTGGGCGTTTCTGATTGCAGGACTGGTCAGCATCGGCTGTGCCTTTTTCGTGGCCGATGTCTTTTGGTCGGCCATCATCGGCGTGGTCGGAGCGTCGCTTTTGTGGTCGATTGGCGAACTTTTCCACCAAAAAAAGCGCGTGGAAAAAGGGTGGTTTCCAATGAATCCGAAGCGGCGACACGAATACAACATCAAAAACGAGGAAAAGGATGAAAACGAACTTGATTCTGGTCGGAAAAACAACGAATAAGCACCTCGCGACGCTCATCGACGACTACGTGAAGCGCATCGGACACTATATGCCATTCGAAGTGACCGTAGTGCCCGATTTGAAGAACACGAAGGCACTTTCCGAGGAGCAGCAGAAGGAGCGCGAGGGCGAACAAATTCTGCAACGCCTGAAACCGTCGGACATGGTGATTTTGCTCGACGAGCGGGGCGCAGAATTCACCAGCATCAAGTTTTCGCAGTGGCTCGAGCGCAAGCAGGTCGCAGGGAAGAACCTCGTTTTCGTCATCGGCGGCCCTTACGGCTTTTCTCAAGCGGTTTACGACCGTTCCAACGAGAAAATCTCGCTCTCGCAGATGACTTTTTCCCACCAGATGATTCGCCTCGTCTTCACCGAACAACTCTATCGCGCGTGTACAATTATTAAAGGAGAACCATATCATCACGAGTAATCAAACACGATCAAAATGAAGTACATCATCAAAACAATCCTGCCGATGATGCTGTTGGCAACCACGGCATTGGCACAAGAGAACCTACAGCGAGGCGCCATTGCCTCGGATGTGAAAAAATCGTTCAAAATTGTCAAGGAAATTCCCATCACCAGCGTGAAAAACCAGTATCGCAGTGGCACGTGCTGGGACTATGCCACACTGGGATTTTTCGAGAGCGAGATACTGCGCAAGACAGGAAAAGTTTATGACCTATGCGAAATGTTCGTTGTGAACAAGGACTATATGGATTGCGCCACGCACTATGTCCGTATGCACGGCTACAGCCAGATTTCTGAGGGCGGTTCGTGCGACGACGTGTTGGAAGTGATTCGCCAACACGGCATCTGTCCGGAGAACGCCATGCCTGCCCCCGGCTCACTGACAGGCGACTCTCTGGCCAATTTCAAAGTGTTCTTCCCCGAATTGGAGCGCATGGTCAGCAGCATCGTCAGAAAAGATGCAAAGGAACCTCTACCCCACTGGCAAGACAGCGTTCAGACGCTCATCGAACGCTATGTGGGACACTGCCCGGAGTCGTTTGTCTTTGAGGGAAAGACCTACACGCCGAAATCGTTTGCCGAGAGCCTTGGGCTCGACCTCGACGACTATGTGAGCCTGACAAGTTACACGCACCATCCGTTCAGCAAGTGGTTCGTCATCGAGGCACCCTACAAATGGCGTTTGAAACCGAGTTACAACATCCCCATCGAGCAACTGATGGAACTGCTCGACAAGGCGTTGGACGCAGGCTACACAGTGGCGTGGGGCGGCGACGTGTCGGGCGACTTCACACGAACGGGACTCGCCATGCTGCCCGACGGCGTGAAGCCCACCCAACAGCTGCGTCAGGAGCAGTGGGACGACTGGCAATTCACCTACGACCACGTCATGCTCATCTACGGCAAGGCCATCGACGAGAACGGCAAGCCCTATTATATGGTGAAAAATTCATGGGGGAAAAGTGGCGACTACAAAGGCATTTGGTACATGTCACGCGACTACATGACGCTCAACACCACCTACCTGTTCCTCAACCGCCATGCGTTGCCGAAAGCATTTTTGAAAACGATGAAATGAAAGTGATAAAATAATCGCGGAGAGTCTTTTCAGACTCTCCGCGATGCTCTTAAAGTCGGGGCGACAGGATTCGAACCTGCGACCACCTGGTCCCAAACCAGGCGCGCTACCGGGCTGCGCTACGCCCCGAACAGTGTTTTTTGCTCACTTCACCACCGGAACCTACATGATGATTCCTTGCTCGATGAAGATTTTCTTGAGGGCAACGACGGCGCGTTCCACCTGCTCGTTCGTGTGCGTAGCCATCAGCGCGAAGCGCACAAGCGTGTCTTCGGGCGCACAGGCCGGCGGAATGACAGGATTGATGAAAACACCTGCGTTGTAGGCCAATGCCGTGACGAGGAAAGTCTTATCGACATCGCGCACGTAGAGCGGGATGATCGGGCTCTCGGTATCGCCAATTTCAAAACCTTCTTCGCGGAACCGACGCAGTGCATAGCGCGTCACGTCCCAAAGTTTTTCGATGCGCTCGGGCTCCTGCTGGATGATGTGCAGGGCTTCCATGGCCGCAGCCGTGGCCGCCGGCGTGTTCGAGGCACTGAAAATATACGAGCGACAGGTGTGGCGAAGCCAGTTGATGGTGTCGAAATCGCCTGCGATGAAGCCGCCGATGCTGGCGAGTGACTTCGAGAAGGTTCCCATGATCAAATCGACCTCGTCGGTGAGTCCGAAATGGTCGCAGACACCGCGTCCCTGACGACCGAAAACACCAATTCCGTGAGCCTCATCGACCATCACCGAACAGTTGTATTTCTTCTTCAGTTCAACGATTTCGGGCAGTTTACAGAGGTCGCCTTCCATCGAGAAAACGCCATCGACCACAATCAGTTTCACGGCTTCCTCGGGCAGTTTCTGAAGAACGCGCTCGAGGTCTTCCATGTCGTTGTGCTTGAAGCGCAGTTGCTTGGCAAACGACAGCCGACGTCCATCGACGATGGAAGCGTGGTCGCGGTCGTCGCAGATGATGAAATCGTCTTTCGACAGCAAAGCCGGAATGACACCCTGATTCACCGAAAAGCCTGTGGAGAAGCACATCGCCTCGTCTTTGTTCACGAAAGCGGCCAAGTCCTTCTCTAACTGCACGTGCAGGTCGAGCGTTCCGTTCAAGAAACGGCTTCCGGCACATCCCGAACCGTATTTGTCAAGAGCCTCTTTCGCCTTGGCAATGATGCGCTCGTCGCCCGTCAGCCCTGTATAGGCATTCGAACCGAACATCAAAACTTGGTGTCCATCCATCTCGACTTCCGTTCCTTGTTTGCTTGTGATGGCACGGAAATAGGGATAGATGCCTTGCTTTTCGTACTCCTGCGGACGGCGATAGCTCTTGTATCTTTCTTGTAGTTGTCCCATAAAATTATGTAGATAATCTACCTTATTTAATAATTAGGCTGCAAAGGTACAAAAAAAATTTTAAACATGTTCTTTTTTCATAAAAAAACTTTCCAATCTTATAATTTATTCCCGTTTTGGAGGCAAAAATCTCAAGAAAATCGTAATTTTGCAGCGTGAAAAGAATTGTTTTCATCATGAACCCCATTTCGGGGACGGCAAGCAAGGCCAACATTCCCAAACTCATCGAAGAAACGATTGACAAGGGGCTGTTTGACTACGAATTGCGCCTGACGGAACGTGCCGGACACGCCGCGGAGATTGCTGCGGAGGCACAACGCGAGGGCGCCGACATTGTCGTGGCTATCGGGGGCGACGGCACGGTGAACGAGGTGGCGCGGGCGATTATCGACACGCCGACGGCGCTCGGCATCGTTCCCTGCGGCTCGGGAAACGGGCTGGCTCGCCACCTGATGCTGCCGATGAACGCAAAAAAGGCCATTGAAATCATCAATCGGGCTGAAATCCACGAACTCGACTATGGAATGATCAACGGACACCCGTTTTTCTGCACCTGCGGCATGGGATTCGACGCTTTCGTCAGCCATAAATTCGCCGAGGCAGGCAAGCGCGGACCGATTACCTACGTCGAAAATGTGCTGCGCGAAGGATTGAAATACAAGCCCGAAACCTACCAAATTCAAGACGAAACGGGCACGACACGCGCCAAGGCGTTTCTGATTTCGTGTGCCAATGCCTCGCAATACGGCAACAACGCCTACATCGCGCCGCAAGCCTCGATGAGAGACGGACTGCTCGACGTGATTATCATGGAGCCGTTCGATATGCTCGACGCGCCGCAAATCAGCCTCGACATGTTCAACAAGACGCTCGACAAGAACTCGAAAATCAAGACTTTCCGCTGTCGTCAGTTGCACATCCACCGCAAACTGCCGGGCCTCATCCATTTTGACGGCGACCCGACGATGACCGATGCCGACGTGGAAATTTCGTTGAAGGCAAAGGGCATTCGCGTCGTGGTGAATCCCGATGCCGACAAAAGCCAGCGCCGACCGAACAAGTTGCAAAATGCGGCGAGTTACCTGTTCAACGAAATCAGTGGAATGCGCGAAGACCTCACCAAACAGAGCAGACACGTTCTCGCCCTCAGCAAGGTGCTGCAGCGAAAGGCGCAACACGTTGTCAAGGGCGAGAAATAGGACGTTTTCAGTATTTTCTTCTTATTCAGGCAGGGCACGGAAGCCTTTGCCAAGAATTTCCGAACTTTCGATGATATTGACGAAAGCGTCTGGGTCGATGGTATGCAGTGCCGAACGAAGTTTAATCATGTCGGTACGGTTCAGCGTCACATAGACCATCTTGCGCTCGTTGCCTTGATAGAGGCCGCTGCCAGTGATGCAGGTGCCGCTGCGGTTGAGCTGATTGATGATGTAGTCGCGGATGGGCTCGGGATGGTCGGTGACAATGAACATCGTCTTGTCGCTCTTCAAACCGTCAACCACGAGGTCGATGACCTTGCCTTCAATGAAGATGACGATGACGGAATAAATCGGCAGGCGAATGTCGCCGAAGGCCACGAGCGTGCTCAGCGTGATGATGCCATCGACAATCATGACGAGTGTTCCGAGCGAAATCTTCGTGTATTTGTGGAGAATCATCGAGATGATGTCGGAGCCGCCACTCGTCGCGCCAGAGCGGAAAATCAAACCGATGGCAAGACCATAAATCAAGCCTGCGACAACGGTGTTGAGGAAGTAGTCGGGATGGAACCAACCGCCGTGATGCGGAATTTCAACCATCGACTTCATCATCGAAGGCTCGGCATTGGCCACGATGTCGCCGCTGTGGATGACGGGATTGTAGCCCCACCAACTTTCAAGCACAAACGTAAACGCGAAAATCAGCGCGGTCGAGACGATGGTCTTCACACCGAATTTCGGACCGAGAATCCACGTGCCAATAATCAGCAGCGGAATGTCCATACAAATGGCGTAGAGCGAGATTTTCCACGGCCACAGCGTGTTGAACACGTTGGAAAGACCGTAGGTACCGCCGGGTGCCATCAGGTAGGGGTTCACGAACATCACATCGCCAACAGCGAAAAGCAGGCTGCCGACGGTGAGCAAGAAATAGGCCAACAATTCTCTCTGGAAAAGGCCCTTTTTGGTCAGATTGTTTGGGTTCATAATTGTATATTTTACGGGTTTTTATTCAATTTTCTCAAAATCGGGTGCAAAGGTAATGATTTTTTTGAAAACACAAATATTTTTTGAATAAAAATGTTGTTTTTTTTCAAAAAATCGTTGAAAACCCGTCAAAATTAGGTTGTTGTGAAGTAGTAAAGGGCGATGGCGGCAGCGATGACGAGCAAAACGATGGTTTTGACGAGGCAACTCGTCACTTTTTTGATGATGAGGAAGCCGACGATGAAGGCGACGAGGGCGACAATGTAAAGCGTGAAATCTGGATTCATAGAAAAAATGGTTTTGGGTGATTGGTTTTGTTACTTGAAAATCTGTCGGAACGACGTGGGGACGGGCGTATCGAATTCCATGCGCTCGCGGGTGATGGGATGCCAGAAACAAAGCACGCAGGCATGGAGGCAGAGGCGGTGGATGGGGTCGTCGCCATTGCCGTATTTCGTGTCACCGCAGACGGGATGGCCCATGTCGGCAGAATGGACGCGAATCTGGTTTTTCCGCCCCGTTTCGAGTTGATACTCCACGAGCGAATGTTCGGTCGTGCGGTCGAGCACGTGGAAATGGGTGACGGCGTATTTTCCACCGTTATCGACGGGCGACGAATAGGTGACGTAGGCCTTGTTGTCCTTCAGCCAGTTGGCAATCGTACCCTCGTTCTCGGCCACTTCGCCACTGACGACGGCCACATAGCGGCGGTCATAGACGATTTCGTGCCAATTATGCTCGAAAATCTGCTCGGTTTCCATGTCCTTCGCATAAACCATCAGGCCGCTCGTGTCGCGGTCGAGGCGATGAACGACGTGGGCACGGCATTTCTGCCCTGTTTTCTGGAAATAGTTGTCGAGCACGCTCTTCACATTGAGCGATTTGTGGCCGGCGGCCATCGAAAGGATGCCGATATTTTTCTCGACGACGACAAGCCAGCGATCCTCATAGACGAGTTTCACGTAGCGGCTCTTGAACTGGTCGTTTTTCTTCGTCTGGCTGACGGCGATTTTCATACCTTTTTGCAGCGGAAAATCGAACTGCGTGACGCATTTTCCATTGACTTTGATGCCGCGTCCTTGCAGCGTGGCCTTGATTTTCGAGCGCGAACCCTTGATGTTGGCAATCAGCCATTCCAAAAGCGGTGCCTCGTCGTTGACGACATAATGGTCGTAGCGGGATTTATTTAGTTCATAGTTCATAGTTCACAGTTCATAGTTGAGAGTTGACAGTTGAGAATATCGAATGAACAATTTGTAATCATAATTCTTCATTATCAATTCTTAATCCTTAATTACCTTCCCCAGAAAATTGCTTGATTCGTTGTTCCTCACTCAATTTACAAATGAGCAGCGTACCGTCTTTTTCGGCCACGATGCAGTCTTCCAAACCCTGAATCACCACTTTCCGAGCCTCGGTCGTGTGTACGATGCAGTTGTGCGACTCAAACATCGCGATGTCCTTGCCGATGCAGGCGTTGCCGTAGAGGTCGTGCGGCGTGTGTGCCATGAGCGAACCCCACGTACCGAGGTCGCTCCACCCGAAGTCAGCCGGACAGACGAAAATTTCCTCGGCACGCTCCATGATGGCGTAATCGACCGAAATGTTTTCGCACTCAGGAAAATGCTTGTCGATGGCTTGCTGCTCGTCGGGCGTGCCGAAAACATCGCTCAACCCTTGGAAAATCTTGCTCATCGCAGGCTGATAGACGCGGAAAGCGTTCACAATCGTCGAAATGCTCCAAATAAAGATGCCGGCGTTCCAAAAATAGTTGTTTTGCTGAATATACGCCTGCGCCGTCTGCAAATCGGGCTTTTCGCGGAACGAATCGACGCGAAAAATCTCGTTGTTGCGCGGCGAACTGGCACTGAGGTCGGCCTGAATATATCCATAGCCCGTTTCGGGACGGTCGGGCTTCATGCCGAGCGTCACAATGGCGTCGCTCTCGGCTGTGAAACTCAAACACGAGCGAATGACACGCTGAAATTCCTCCTCGTTGGTGACGATGTGGTCGCTCGGCGTGACAACGACATTCGCCTTCGGACACTGCGACTTGATGCGCCAACTCGCGTAGGCGATGCAGGGCGCAGTGTTGCGGCGGCAAGGCTCCAAAAGGATGTTGCTCTCGGGCATTTCGGGCAGTTGTTCCTTGACGAGTTCGGCATAGCGCTGATTGGTCAGCACCCACACGTTTTCGGGCGGACAGATGCCGCGAAACCGCTCCACGGTCAGTTGCAAGAGCGAACGACCCACGCCCAGCACGTCGATAAATTGCTTCGGGCGCTCGGCGGTGCTCATCGGCCAAAATCGGCTGCCCACGCCACCTGCCATGATGACTAAATGATTGTTTGTCTGCATATTTTTTCCTCCTTAGATGATGTTTCTTTGAAAATTTCCTGCAAAAATACTCAAAAAAATTAGCATGAAAAAAATTTTGGAGAAAAAAAACGAAAAGAGGGCTGCAAAACGTGTTCTACAGCCCCCTTCTTGTTTGTCGAATCGACTTTTAAGCCAGCGAAATCTTGTTGTTTTCGCCCATGATTTTGCCTTCCTTGAAGAGCCAGCCCATACCGACGAGCACTTCTTCTTCGCTGATTTTGGCGGCCTTGGCAATCTCCTTCACGGTGAGAGCCTTTGCAGCCGTGGCCAGTGCCTGATAGACATCGCCAGCCTTAAAACCGACGTTCTCGGCGTTCAGTGCCACCTCAGCTTTTTTCTCGACCTTCTTAGCGACGGTCTTCTTGGCGGCTGCCTTCACAGTTTCCTTCACTGCGGGAGCCTTCTTCTCGGCTGCCTTGGGAGCGGCAACCTTCTTCGTTGTTTTCTTTTCTGCCATAATTTTTAACCTAAAAACAAAAATAATACCTGATTGGACTCTTAGCGGACAAACCGCGTTGAAATCTGCTGCAAAGTTAGTCAAAAGCGCGAAATGAACCTCTGACAAAGGCAAAAATATTGACAGAAACGGCAGTTTTCTTGACTTATATCAATCATGACTGGCTCCGAGCCTCAACCGACTTGTTTGATATCGATTTTCAGGCCTCGCTGTCGTCACGAAGGTCGAGTTGAATCTGCAATTCGTCGAGTTGCTGCTGGTCGATGAAACTCGGTGCATCGAGCATCACGTCGCGACCCGAATTATTCTTCGGGAAGGCGATGCAGTCGCGAATCGAGTCGAGACCGGCCACGAGGCTCACGAAACGGTCGAGTCCGAAAGCCAAACCAGCATGCGGCGGTGCACCGTATTTGAAGGCGTTGATGAGGAAACCGAACTGTGCCATCGCCTTTTCGGGTGTGAAACCGAGGATTTCGAACATTTTTTCCTGCAAATGGCCTTCGTGGATACGCAGCGAACCGCCACCGAGTTCCACGCCGTTGCAAACGAAGTCGTAGGCCACGGCACGAACTTTTTCGGGCGCGGTGTCGAGCAGGGGGATGTCGTCGCGATTGGGCAGCGTAAACGGATGGTGGGTCGCCATCAGGCGCTGTTCCTCGTCGCTCCACTCGAAGAGCGGGAAATCGACAATCCACAGACATTCAAACGTGTTTTTGTCGCGCAGTCCGAGGCGGTCGCCCATCTCCAGACGCAACGTGCAGAGCTGTGTGCGCGTCTTGTTGGCCTTGTCGCCGCTGAGAATCAGCACGAGGTCGCCATCTTCGGCATTCATCGCGGTTTTCAGCGTCTGCCACACTTCGGGCTCGTAGAATTTGTCAATCGACGACTTCACCGTGCCGTCCTCATTGAATTTCACATAGACCAAGCCCTTCGCACCCACTTGCGGACGTTTCACGAAGTCGGTGAGTTCGTCGAGTTGCTTGCGCGTGTAGTTGGCACAGCCTTTCGCGCAGATGCCACCGATGTATTCAGCCTCATTGAAGACGGGGAACGTGCCCGTGCCTTTCAGCACGTCCATCAGTTCGACGAACTCCATTCCGAAACGCAAATCGGGCTTGTCGCTACCGAAGCGACGCATCGCCTCGTGCCACGTCATCTGCTGCAACTTCGCAGGCAGTTCCACACCGCGAGTCTCTTTGAAAATATAGCGAACCAAACCCTCGAAAATCTCGAGCACGTCTTCTTGGTCGGCAAACGACATTTCGCAGTCGATTTGCGTGAATTCGGGCTGACGGTCGGCGCGAAGGTCCTCGTCGCGGAAGCATTTTGCAATCTGGAAATAGCGGTCGAAACCCGACACCATCAGCAACTGCTTCAGCGTTTGCGGCGACTGCGGCAGCGCATAGAACTGACCGGGATTCATTCGGCTCGGAACCACGAAATCGCGTGCACCCTCAGGGGTGGAACCAATCAGAATCGGCGTTTCCACCTCGATGAAGTCGTGCGAGTCGAGGTAGTTGCGCGTCAGAATCGTCATTTTATGGCGCAACTCCATATTTTTCCGCACACACGCCCGACGCAGGTCGAGATAGCGGTACTTCATTCGCAGTTCGTCGCCGCCGTCGGTGTTGTCCTCGATGGTGAACGGCGGTGTTTCGCTCTCGCTGAGCACGCGGAGCGTCGTCGCCAGAATCTCGATGTCGCCCGTCGGCATCTTCGGGTTCTTCGACTGTCGCTCGCTGACCGTTCCCACAATCTGAATACACCATTCACGTCCTAACTTGTTGGCATTCTCGCAGAGAGCCGCATCTTTCGACTCGTCGAAAACCAACTGTGTGATACCGTAGCGGTCGCGCAAATCAACGAAAGTCATTCCGCCCATCTTGCGAACTCGCTGCACCCATCCGGCCAGCGTCACCTGCCGACCAGCGTCTGAGAGCCGAAGCTCTCCACAAGTGTTTGTTCTATACATCTTTTATATATTTTACAAAATTTCGTGCAAAATTACAACTTTTCCACGAACTGACAAAACAAAATGGTGGTTCTTCTGTTATTATCTCTTAAAAAAATCGTCTTTTTGTGCCGTTTTTTAAACAAAAAACGTAACTTTGCGTCGAATTTAACAACTTAACACGCGAAAAATATGAAAAAATTGTTACTCACGACCATGCTTCTCATTGCGTGCGTCAGCTTCGCCTCGGCACAGCAGGCACAAATCAAGTTCGACAAAACGACCCACGATTTCGGCAAATTCTCCGAGGCACAACCCGTGAAGGAATGTACCTTTACGTTCACCAACACGGGCGCGGCTCCGCTCGTCATCAATCAGGCGGTGGCATCGTGCGGCTGCACCGTTCCTGCCTACACGAAGGAGCCTGTCGCACCCGGCAAAACCGGTCAAATCAAGGTGACGTACAACGGCAAGGGCAAATTCCCCGGCCACTTCAAGAAAAGCATCACCATCCGCACCAACGGCAAACCCGAAATGACTCGTCTCTACATCGAGGGAACGATGGAGGAAGCGAAGTGAATATTAACTTATAAAAAAGAAAGCGCCATCCGCAAGATGGTGCTTTCTTTTTGGTTGGAATCAGATTTCCCATCCCACGGCACTCGCACCGAGCACGGCTGCGCTCGAGCCTTCCAATCCGCTGACGAGGAATTTTGCTTTGTCTTTGTAGATTTTCAGCACATTTTCGTCGTAAGCCTTCTTGATGGGGTTCATAATCAGGTCGCCGGCCTTCGTCACGCCACCGAAGAAAATAAACGCCTCGGGCGACGAGAACGCTGCAAAATCGGAACAAGCCTCACCGAGAATCTGACCAGTAAACTCAAAAATTTCGTTGGCCAACTTGTCGCCTTTTCCAGCGGCAATTGCCACGTCGAGACTGGTGATTTCGTCGGGATTGAGTTCGCGCAGAAGCGAGGGCTGTTCGGTCGTGGAAAGCAGTTCGCGAGCCGTGCGGGCCATTCCCGTGGCCGAGCAATAGGTTTCCAGACAGCCTTTGCGACCACATCCGCAGGGACGACCGTCGCGGCGCACGACAACGTGACCGAGTTCACCTGCGAAACCATCGCTGCCATAGACCAACTGGCCGTTCACGACGATACCCGAACCGACACCCGTGCCGAGCGTAATCATAATAAAGTTCTTCATGCCACGTGCCACGCCATAAATCATTTCGCCGATGGCGGCAGCGTTGGCGTCGTTGGTCAGCGCGACGGGGATGCCGAGGCGCTCCTTGAACATGGCAGCCAGTGGCACAATGCCGTTGCGACCCCACACGAGGTTCGGCGCGAATTCAATCGTGCCGTTGTAGTAGTTGCCGTTCGGCGCACCAATGCCCATCGCCTTGATTTTCTCAATGCCGCCCATCTGTTCGATAATCGGCTCGAGGGCCTTCACCGAGGCATCGACATAATCCTCTACATTGTCATAAACTTGCGTCTTGATAGCGGTTGTGGCCTTGATTTCGCCACGGCTATCGACGATTCCAAACACTGAGTTTGTACCTCCGAGGTCCAAACCAATCACATACGGTTTCAAAGTTTGTTGTTCGTTCATCATTTTTTCCTGAAAATTAAGTTGTTCGTAGATTTGCTGCAAAGGTACGAAAAAATTTTGATAGTTCCAAAAAAAAATGTACCTTTGCAGCCGCTATGCCATTTCAAATACCAATTAACATATTGGATTTCATCTTCAAAGGCATGCTCATTGGCATGATTGCATCGGCTCCGATGGGGCCGGTGGGTATCCTTTGTGTGCAGCGCACGTTGAACAAGGGTCGTTGGTATGGTTTTGCCACAGGAATCGGCGCTTCCATCAGCGACATTTTCTACGCCGCCATCACGGGCTATGGCATGGCTTTCGTGATGGACTTAATCAACAACGACCAAAACCGTTTTTACCTTCAGATTGTGGGTTCGCTGCTGTTGCTCGGCTTCGGATGGTACACCTACCGCACCGACCCGATGAAGAAAGTCCACCAATCGGGACAACAAAAAGGCTCGCTCTGGTACAACACGTGGACGGCCTTTCTCGTCACCTTCTCCAACCCGCTCATCGTCTTCCTATTTATGGCGCTTTACGCCCAGTTTGCTTTCGTGATACCCGACCTCTCGTTTGAAATGGTCGTGGGATTCGCCAGCATCGTCGGCGGTGCACTGCTTTGGTGGTGGGGACTGACGTGGCTCGTGGACAAGATTCGCACGAAATTCGACGAAAACGGCATCCGAATCATCAATCAGGTCATTGGCGTGGCGGTGATTATCGGCAGTGTGATTATGTTGCTCGGAACGGTGACGAATCTTTATCGGTTTTAGGAGTTAAGAAGTTAGGGAGTTAAGGAGTTAAGAAGAATTATGTATATTTCCCAAGAATTACGAAAGAAGAGCATTGCTGAATATTTGCTTTATATGTGGCAGGTCGAGGACATCATCCGCGCCTACGACTGTTCGCTGACGCGCCTGCGCCGCGAATACATCAGTCGTTTCGACTACGACGACGAGCAAATCAGTGAACTGACCGACTGGTATGGCAACCTCGTGACGATGATGAACGGCGAGGGAAAGCGCGAAAGCGGCCACCTGCAAATCAACCAAGTGGTGTTGCAACAGATGGTAGAACTCCACGCGCAACTGCTCAAAAGCACGAAATTCCCGTTCTACACGGCACAATATTATAAGGTGTTGCCCTTCATCGTGGAACTGCGTAACCGAGGCGACAAGGACCAGAACGAAATTGAGACCTGCCTCAACGCCCTCTATGGCACGATGATGCTGCGGCTCCAAAACCGCGAAATCTCGCCTGACACGAAGCACGCGATCAGCGAAATCACCACTTTTATCGGCCTTTTATCCGATTATTACCTGAAAGACAAGGAAGAGGGTTTGGAATTTGAATAAAACTACAAAAAAAATGAACATATTGATTACTGGCTGCAACGGACAACTCGGAAACGAAATCCAACTGCTGGAAAAACAGCATCCGCAGCACACCTATTTTAATACAGACGTGGCGGAACTCGACATCACCAATCCCGAAGCCATCGGGAAATTCGTCGAGGAAAACCAAATCGACGGCATCGTGAATTGCGCGGCCTACACCGCTGTGGATAAGGCCGAGAGCGACGCCGATTTCTGCCGAAAACTCAATGCCGACGCGCCGGGCTACTTGGCCGAGGCCATCGAGCGGCAAGGCGGTTGGATGATTCAAATTTCCACCGACTACGTTTTTGACGGCACGCAGCACACGCCCTATCGCGAGGACGCGGCGACCTGTCCGAACAGCGTTTATGGCCGCACGAAACTCGAAGGCGAGCAAAACGTGACAAGCCGTTGCCGTCGGTCGATGGTGATTCGCACGGCGTGGCTCTACTCCACTTTCGGCAACAATTTCGTGAAAACGATGCTTCGTTTGGGTCGCGAAAAAGACGAATTGGGCGTGATTTTCGACCAAATCGGCACACCGACCTACGCCCGCGACCTCGCCGTGGCGATTTTTGCCGCCATCGAAAAGGGTATCGTGCCTGGAATCTATCATTTTTCCAATGAAGGCGTCGCCTCGTGGTATGATTTCACACTTGCCATCCATCGCTTGGCAGGCATCGAGTCGTGTCGCGTCCGCCCGATTCACACCACCGACTACCCCACTCCCGCCACTCGTCCGCACTATTCTGTGCTCGACAAGTCGAAAATCAAGGAAACTTTCGGCATCGAAATTCCACATTGGGAAACGTCGCTCGCCGAATGTATCGCTCTTTTAAAAGAATAATTTACCGAAAAAATGGAAAAAATAGTTTTCATAACAGGTGCCAACAAAGGCATTGGATTTGGCATCGCAAAACATCTCGGCCTCAGCGGTTGGAAGGTGATTCTTGGCGCACGACATCAGGAACGTGCAGAAAAGGCCATCGAAGAATTGAAACGATTTGGCATCGACGTGCTGGGCTGGGTGAACATCGAACTGCGCGATTTCAATGGCATTGAACAAGCCACCAAAGAAATTCAAGAAAAATATTCGGGACTGACGCTGTTGGTGAACAACGCTGGCATTCCGGGCGATATGAGCGTGGATAGTCAGCACACAGAACTGAGCGACATCAAGGAAACGCTCGACGTGAATTTCACGGGAACATTCCTGCTCACAAAGGCGCTGATGCCCTTGTTGGCACGCAACAACGGACGAATTGTGAACGTGACCGTTCCTTCGGAAATCAGTCCTTACTGGCATCCGCTAGCCTATGTGACGAGCAAGGCGGCGCAAAACGCGATGATGGGCGTGATGGCGATGGAATTTCAGCAGAACAACACCCCGTTGGAAATTTTCTCGGTGCATCCGGGTCCCACTACGACCGATTTGAACGGGAATATGAGCCTGCCTGGCTTCCACGACATTGAAACGATTGGCCAGAAAATGGCAGAACTCATCAACGACGGCAAACGCCATCAGGGAGAGTTCATCGAATTATATCCAATAGTTGAAGAATAAAAAATGAACCCAGAAATAGAACGCAGGCGAACTTTCGCCATCATCAGCCACCCCGATGCCGGTAAAACCACGCTGACAGAGAAATTTCTGCTCTTCGGCGGCCAGATTCAGGTGGCTGGAGCCGTGAAAAGCAATAAAATCAGGAAAACAGCCACGTCGGACTGGATGGACATCGAGAAACAGCGCGGTATCTCGGTTTCGACGTCGGTGATGGAGTTTGACTATGGCGACTACAAGGTGAACATCCTCGACACGCCCGGTCACCAAGACTTCGCCGAAGACACCTACCGCACGCTGACCGCCGTGGATTCGGCCATTATCGTGGTCGATGGCGCGAAAGGTGTCGAAACGCAGACGCGCAAACTGATGGAAGTTTGTCGAATGAGAAACACGCCCGTCATCATCTTCATCAACAAGATGGACCGCGAAGGTCGCGACCCTTTCGACCTGCTCGACGAACTCGAACAAGAACTGAAAATCAGTGTCCGACCGCTGTCGTGGCCCATCAATCAGGGTGCGAAATTCAAGGGCGTTTATAATATCTATGAGCAGAAACTCGACCTTTTCACGCCTGATAAACAGCGAATTACAGAAAAAATCGAAATCGACATCGCCAGCGACGAATTGGACGCGAGAGTCGGCGAACAAGACGCGGCGCAACTGCGCAACGACCTTGAACTCATCGACGGCGTCTATCCCGAATTTGAGGTCGAGACCTACCGCTCTGCCGAGGTTGCGCCCGTGTTTTTCGGTTCGGCGCTCAACAATTTCGGTGTTCAGGAACTGCTGAATTGTTTTGTCGAAATTGCACCCTCGCCGCGTCCGACGAAGGCCGAGGAGCGCGAAGTACAGCCCGACGAAGCGAAATTCACGGGCTTCATCTTCAAAATCACTGCCAACATCGACCCCAACCACCGCTCGTGCATCGCGTTTTGTAAGGTTTGCAGCGGAAAATTCCAGCGCAACCAGCCCTATCTGCACGTGCGACAGGGAAAAACGATGCGCTTCACCTCGCCCACGCAGTTTATGGCGCAACGCAAATCGACCATCGACGAGGCTTGGGCGGGCGACATCATTGGACTGCCCGACACGGGCGGACTTTTCAAAATCGGCGACACGCTCACCGAGGGCGAACCGCTGCATTTCCGCGGTCTGCCGTCGTTCTCGCCCGAAATGTTTAAATACATCGAAAACGACGACCCGATGCGCTCGAAACAACTCGAAAAAGGCATCGCCCAACTGATGGACGAGGGTGTGGCACAGTTGTTTGTCAATCAGTTCAACAACCGCAAAATCATCGGAACGGTCGGACAACTTCAATTCGAGGTGATTCAGTATCGACTCGAAAACGAATACAACGCGAAATGCCGTTGGGAACCCGTCCACCTCTACAAAGCCTGCTGGATTTCGAGCGACGACGACCGCGAACTCGAAGCCTTCAAAAAGCGGAAATATCAGTATATGGCGAAGGATAAAGAGGGTCGCGACGTATTTTTAGCCGATTCGGGCTATGTGTTGTCGATGGCACAGCAAGATTTTGAGAACATCCGCTTCCATTTCACAAGCGAATACTAAGTTTTCAAGCGAAAATCAGCCTTCCATTGGCACGCAACACCAGCGCGAAACCTTCAGCATCACGCCCAATCCAGGCACTTCCTTGAGCAAGTAGTATTTCTTGTTCGAGCGCACGAGCTTGCCCGAAAGTCCCTTCAGCGGCCCGTATTTCACCAAGACAGGCGCCCCGACTTTCATTTTTGCTTCGGACTCGCTCAGGTATTTGCGCAGTTCGATTTCGGGGTTGCACATCGTCTGGAATTCGCGCATTTCAGCGGCACTGATTTCGCTCCACTGCCTATTTTCACGGCTTTTCGTAATCACTCGCATACGAAACGGCGCTTCATCCAAAAGCGACGAAATGGTCTTCTGCGGACGCGTTTTCTTGATAAAAACCAAATTCGAAACGACAGGCTTCAAAATGTGCTTCACCCGACCGTTCTTCTCGACATCGACATACTGCATCGGCACGAAAAACTCCATTTCCTGCGTTTTCAGCCATTCGCTCACGGCTTTATAGCGCGTGAAAAAGAGTCTGACGGCATACCAAGGTGTCTGGTCGGCGGTGGGTGTAGCGGCTATCGCTTCGTTTTCCATATTTCGTGTAAAATCTTGATTTTCAATAAATTATCATCTTAAAGCCTGCACAAATCGACGCAGTTTCTCGACATCTTTCTCGCCCGACTCGTTTTCAAAACCCGAACTGACGCTCACGCCAGCAAATTGCGGATGGCGGAAGTCGAGAATGCGCTCCACATCGTCGGGACCAATGCTGCCACCGAGCAAAAACGGCGTGCGACCGTCGTAGGCATCGAGCATCTGCCAGTCGGGACGCTCTTCCAGCGATTTCACGACAAACAGGAACAGATCGGCCACACCCTCGAACTCCTTGTATTGCTCAATGTCGTCGGGCGTGATGACGGTCAGAGTCTTGATGACGCGCACGCCAGCGCGAATGTCGGGTTCGAGTGTCCGCTTCAGGTTCTCAATCATCACGCGGCTCTCGTTGCCGTTGAGTTGCACGAAGTCCAATTGATAGTTGTACACGCGCGTGACGATGCTCTGCGGCATATCGTCGGCAAAAACACCGACGCGAGCGGGCTGTCGAAGGGGTTGCGAGGGCGACTCTGAAAGGTTCTTTTTCTGTCGAACCTGTTCCTCGCTATAGTCGGGAATCGTGCCTGCCAGCGAACTCACCATCCGCACGAAACGCGGACTTTCTGGTCTGAAATCGAAGCCCAGAAGGTCAACGTCCAACTCCGACACGGCGCGAATATTTTCGGCATCGCGCATACCGCAAACTTTGATGATCATTTTTTCTTACTGATTGAAAATTTCCTCGCAAAAGTACGCAATTATTCCGAAACAGCCAACCGTTTGCCCATTTTTCGGGTCAAATAAGTTAAAAAAAGCAATGAGATGACGAATTTTTGTCGATTTTTTACTATTTTTGCACGATTTTTATGAGAGAAAGCATTGATTTTATGGAAAAAGAGAAAGAAATCAGACAAAATCCGTTTTTTCTGGATTACGACACGCCGCACGCCACCGTCCCCTTCGACCGCATCCGCTTCGAGGATTACGAGGAGGCTTTTATGGAGGGAATCCGTCGCGACAAGGAGGAAATCGAGAAAACTGTTAACGACCCCGAAGAGCCGACCTTCGAGAACACGATTGCGCGTGTCGATACGAGCAAGGGTCCCCATTACTACGACCTGCTCGACCGCGTTTCAAAGGTGTTTTCAAATATGCTCAACGCCGAAACCAACGACGATTTGGACGATTTGGCGCAGAAAATGAGCCCGATTCTCACGCAGCACGAAAACGACATTATGCTCAACAGACCGCTGTTTGAGCGAATCAAGAAGGTTTATGATTCTTATTTCGGGAATGATTCTTCGCAAGCGACTTTGAACCCCGAAACGCTGACGCCCGAACAGGAAATGCTGTTGCGGAACTGCTACGACGGTTTTGTGCGCAGCGGTGCGCTGTTGGACGACGAGGGCAAGGAACGCCTGCGCCAACTCACCGAGGAAGCCAGCCTGCTCTCGCTGCAATTCTCGCAGAATCTGCTGAAGGAAAACAAGGCTTTCGAACTCCATATCACTGACGAAGCCCAACTCGACGGATTGCCCGAAACGGCTCGCGAAGCAGCGGCTCAGACGGCGAAGGAGCACGGCAAGGAAGGCTGGATTTTCACGCTCGACGCGCCCTCGTACTCGCCCTTTATGACCTATTCCACGCAGCGCGAACTGCGTCGGCAGATGTATATGGCGAAAAACACGGTCTGTCTGCACGACAATGACGAAAACAACCTCAAAATCTGCCAACGGCTCATCAATCTGCGGCGCGAAATGGCGCAACTTTTGGGCTACGAATCGTTTGCCGACTACGTAATGAAGCATCGGATGGCAGGTTGCGCCGACAACGTCTACAAACTCCTCCACGAACTGCTCGACGCCTACAAACCGACGGCCATCGAAGAAGTGAAAGAAGTCGAGAAAATGTTCCAAAAAGACCTCGAAAACTCATCGGAAGAACTGTCAACTCTCAACTCTCAACTCTCAACTCAAATGCAGCCCTGGGACTTCTCGTTCTATTCCCACAAGCTGCAAATGGAACGCTATAACCTCGATGCCGAGATGCTTCGACCTTATTTCCAACTCGAAAAAGTCATCGATGGTGTTTTCGCCCTCGCCACGCGACTCTACGGCATCACGTTCAAGGAAAACAAGGCGATTCCCGTCTATCATCCCGACGTGAAAGCCTACGAGGTGTTCGACAAAGACGGTTCGTATCTCGCCGTGTTCTACGCCGATTTCCATCCGCGAAAAGGCAAGCAAGGCGGCGCGTGGATGACCGATTATCAGGGGCAATGGATTACGCGGAAGGGCAAAAACGTCCGTCCGCACGTCAGCGTGGTGATGAACTTCACGAAACCGACCGCCGACAAGCCTGCACTGCTGACTTTGGGCGAGGTCGAGACCTTCCTCCACGAGTTCGGGCACTCGCTTCACGGCATTTTCGCCAACACGCGCTACGAAAGTCTCAGCGGCACCAACGTCTGGTGGGATTTCGTGGAACTGCCCTCGCAATTTATGGAAAACTACGCCATCGAGCGCGACTTTTTGCGCACTTTCGCCTTCCACCACGAGACGGGCGAACCGATGCCCGACGAACTCATCGACCGCATCCATCGCAGTCGCAATTTTATGGCGGGCTACGGCTGTCTGCGCCAGGTGTCGTTCGGTCTGCTCGACTTGGCCTATTACACGAAAAAAGACGAATTCGCCGACGATATTCAACAATTTGAAAAGAAGGCTTGGGCCGAGGCAATCGTTCTTCCGCAACTGCCCGAAACCTGTATGACGGTGCAGTTCTCGCACATTATGGATGGCGGTTATGCGGCAGGCTACTACAGCTACAAATGGGCAGAGGTGCTCGATGCCGACGCGTTCGGCGTGTTCAAAAAAGAGGGAATTTTCAACCAACAGACGGCGCAGCGATTCCGCGACTGCATCCTTTCGCGTGGCGGCACGGAACATCCGATGACGCTCTACAAGCGATTCCGAGGCGGTGAACCGACAATTGATGCGCTGTTGGAGAGGAATGGAATTAAACGAGAAGTTAAGGAGTTAAGAAGTTAAGAAGTTATGACGGAAAAACAGCAAAAACTCGACCAACGCTACCTGCGAATGGCGCGAATCTGGGCGGAAAACAGCTACTGCCAACGCCGGCAGGTGGGTGCGCTCGTCGTGAAGGAGAAAATGATTATCAGCGACGGCTACAACGGCACGCCGAGCGGTTTCGAGAACGTTTGCGAAGACGAAAACGGACTGACGAAGCCCTACGTGCTCCACGCCGAGGCCAATGCCATCACGAAACTCGCCCGCTCGAACAACAACAGCGACGGCGCGACCATCTACATCACCGCCTCGCCCTGCATCGAATGTGCCAAACTCATCATTCAGGCAGGCATCAAGCGCGTGGTCTATGGCGAAAACTATCGGCTCAGCGACGGCATCGACCTGCTCCGACGTGCTGGAATCGAAGTGATTTATATGGGTGACTAACATTTTTCTTGAAAGATAATAACCACAGCGGATATGAACAACAAAAACAGATATATGCCCCTAATGCTGGCGCTTTGCGTGGTGCTCGGCATCGTCATCGGCACGTTCTACGCCAACCATTTCAGCGGCAATCGACTCAACATCATCAACAGCGGCAGCAATCGGCTCAACAACCTGCTGCACATCATCGACGACCAGTATGTCGATGCCGTTAATATCGATTCGCTCGTCGAAAAAGCCATTCCGCAGATTCTCGTCGAACTCGACCCCCACTCGGTCTATCTGACAGCGAAAGAGGTCGAAATCAACAGCGACGACCTGAAAGGCTCGTTTTCGGGCGTGGGCATCGAATTTGTGATTCGTGAAGACACGATTCGCGTGCAAAATGTCGTGAAAAACGGTCCTTCGGAACGTGCCGGACTGTTGGCAGGCGACAAAATCGTCACCATTGACGACAGCAGTTTCGTGGGCAAGAAAGTGACCAGCCAAGAAGCAATGCGACGGCTGAAAGGCCCGAAAGACACGAAGGTGAAAATCGGTGTGCAACGCTTCGGCCACAAGGACGTGCTGCAATTCACCGTCACCCGAGGCGACATTCCGCAGCGCAGCATCGCCTCGACCTATATGCTCGACAACCACACAGGCTATATCCGCATCAAAAATTTCGGTGAAACGACCTACGCCGAACTGCTCGTCTCGCTCGCCACACTCGCCCAGCAGAGCGTCGATAACCTCATCATCGACCTGCGCGACAATACCGGCGGTTACCTCGATCGCGCCGTGCAAATCGCCAACGAATTTCTGCCGAAAAACAAGCTCATCGTCTATACGCAAGGCCGCAAATCGCCCCGTCAGGAGTACCGCAGCGACGGCCACGGCAGCTATCAGAACATTCCGCTCGTCGTCCTCATCAATGAAGGGTCGGCATCGGCCTCGGAGATTTTCGCCGGCGCGATGCAAGACAACGACCGCGCCACCATCATCGGTCGCCGCTCGTTCGGAAAAGGCCTCGTGCAACAGCAAATCGAGTTCAACGACCGCTCGATGGTTCGCCTGACCATCGCCCGCTACTACACGCCGTCGGGACGCTGCATCCAGAAACCCTATTCGTCGGAAAGCGAATACGAAAAAGACCTGCTCACGCGCTACGAACACGGCGAATTCTTCTCGTCGGACAGCATCAAGCACACCGGTCCCGTCTATCACACGGGCATCGGTCGCGAGGTTTATGGCGGCGGCGGCATCACGCCCGACATTTTCGTGCCCGAAGACACCACGAATATGACGAGTTACTACAAACAAGCGGCGATGAGCGGGCTGATTATGCAATTCGCCTTCAGCTACACCGACAACAACCGCCTGAAACTCAACAATTTCAAGGAAATGATGGAACTCTCCGACTATCTTGTGCGACAAAACACGGTCGAGAAATTCGCCCAGTATGCCGACAGCCACGGTCTGAAGCGCCGCAACCTGCTGATTCAGAAGTCGCACAAACTACTCGAACGCTACATCAACAGCCGCATCATCTACAATATGCTCGACGAAAACGCGTGGACGCGCTACATCAACCAAGACGACCCCGTGATTTTCGAGGCACTGCGAATCTTCAAGGAAAACGCCTCGTTCCCGAAACTGCCAGAGGCTGACGAAGAAAAGGAGCAGCCAAAAAAAGTGGCGTGGAAACAGCACGGCTTCGACTATAATCCATTGCATTCACGGACAACGATGATAGCAAGGACGTGAAAATTTATTATGTTTGAAAAAATTTGGTGGATTCATTATTTATTTCTATCTTTGCAACATCAATAAAAAAATAGAGAGAAGAGAAATGAAAAAAAACAACTACCCCAAATATGATGAGAAACATAGTGGAATGATGGCTGCTGACCCCATCGTGGGAACAGCATACGCCATTCCTCAAAGAACGAAAAGCATTTCTCAAAAGACAAGAAGCATTTACCAGTTGCCCGAAGGTGTTCCCCATACGGCAGAGGACGCAATCGCAGACATTGAAGCAGGCGAACTGGAGTTTGTACGTGGAGAAACATTTTCTCACAAAAAAGTGATGCAAATGATTTGGGAAAAAATCGACGGTTATGCAAGTTAAGTACAATGCCAAGGCGAAACGGCATATCAGTAGCACGATAGACTATTATCTTGAGCATTTTGGCAAACAGGCAACAACGAATCTCGCCCATGAGATTGATGAAAAGGTCAAGACTTTGCGAAAATATCCTGAGATAGGTTTCCCCGAACCATTATTGAAAGAAATGCCCATTCCTTACCGTGCAACTATCATCGGTCGGCATCACAAGTTGATATACTATGTCAAAGGCAACACACTTCGCATCGCTGCCTTTTGGGATATGCGTATGCATTCCGAAAAACTAAAAAACAGAATTTAGTTCTAAAAAATCAGTAAAATTCCATTTTCTATTCGTCATGATAAAAAAACATAGATTTTTTGGTATGAATTTTACTTTTTTTGTTTTTTGAATCGTTATTTATAAAAAAAATGGTATCTTTGCGCTCAGAAGTATAAAAGGCTGATAGAAAGGCTGATAGAAAGGTTGATAGAAAAGCTTAAATTGGTTTAGGCAAGTTAGAGCAATTCAATAAATTCTGACATCGGCGATAATCATTGCGCCGACTTCTGAGTTCAATCGCTTGACAAGTTCCGACCGCATCATTGAAAGGTCGTGGCGCAGGGCCGGACTCGTGATTTTCACGTGCAGCGTTTGGTTTTTGATGAATTTTTCACCCGTGTAGCGAGCCACCGTTGCACCCGTCACCTTTTCCCACGCGTCAATCAGCCGTTTTTCGCGAAGCGGTGTTTCGAGTCCTTGCTCACGAAGTAGTTGATGAAGGACGTCGGTGAGGCTTTGGGGATGGCGTTTGAACATTGGGGTGATGGGTGATAGGTGATGGGTGATGGGTGTTAGGTGATAGGTGTTGGGTGTTATGGGATTTGTTCAGAAATCACGCCGTTATCGACGCGGAACAGTTTGTAGTCGGTGGTGCCAGAACTGAGGATTTGGTCGAGGTGCTGCCGATTGGTGTCGGTAATGAAAATCTGGCCGTAGCCATCGTCGGACACGAGGCGCACGATTCGCTCGACGCGCTGTGCATCGAGTTTGTCGAAAATATCGTCCAAGAGCAGCAGCGGGGTCGTGGCTGAAACCGTGCGTTTGAGGAAGTCGAACTGTGCCAATTTCAGGGCGATGACGAACGTTTTGTGCTGTCCTTGACTGCCTTCGCGGCGCACGGGATAGCCGTCGATGAGCATTTCGAGTTCGTCGCGATGCACACCGTGGAGCGAGTAACCAACAACGCGGTCTTTGGCTCGGTCGCGCTGAATCACGTCGAGCAACGGGCCGCGTTCGCAATGCGACACATAGCGCAGCGAAACCTGCTCTTTTCCGGCAGCAATCTGCTGGTAAATCCGTTGGAAAATCGGTATCAGTTCATCGACGAAAGCCTTGCGTTTCTCGTACAATTTCTCTCCGTTTACGGCCATCTGCTGTTCCCAAATCTCAAGCACAGCGAGGTCGGGTTCCTGTTCCATCCGTAGGAGTGCATTCCGCTGTTGCAACGCCTTGTTATAGCCCGAAAGGAGTTCGATATACGAGCGGTCGTACTGTGAAATCACCATATCCATCAGCCGTCGGCGGTCTTCGCTCACGCCGTCGATGAGCATCGTGTCGGCAGGCGAAACGAACACAACGGGAATCAGTCCGATGTGGTCGGAAAGTCGGCTGTAGGCCTTTCCGTCGCGCTTGAAATGCTTTTTCGTGCCGCGCTTCATTCCGCAGTAGATGTTCAGGCGGTTTTCGTCGGCCTCAGCCATCGATTTTTCCGAAAAATCGTTGCCATATTCGCCTTCGACAACGAAAAAATCTTGGTCGTGGTTGATGAGTTGCGAATCAACGGCATTGTTCGCACTTCGGCAGAACGAAAGGTAATAGACCGCGTCGAGCAGATTGGTCTTTCCCTCGCCGTTGTGACCGATGAAACAGTTCATTTTCGGCGAGAATTGCAGCGTCGCCTCACGGATATTCTTATAATGAAGGATGGAAATACGTTTCAAAATCATAGGTGCAAAGTTAGGCAATTATCGCCGAAAAACGAAAAAATCGGCAAAAAATTTCACTATATCGCAGAATTTCTGTAATTTTGCACCGCTTTATTGAAAAAAGAAATTTAAAATCATCAAAAATAATGGCAAACAAGAAAAATCAACAGGAAGTTCTCGACATGAACGAGACCCTTAACAAGTCGGAAGCCTTCGTCATCAAGCACAAGAAGGCCATCATCATCGCAGCGATTGCGCTTCTCGCCGTCATCGCAGGTATTTTCGCTTACAAGGCATACACTGGCCCGCGTGAGGAAAAGGCCAGCACGGCACTCGCCCGCGGACAGGAGTATTTCAACATGGAGCAGTTCGACAAGGCACTCAACGGCGACGGCGCGAACTATGCCGGTTTCCTGAAAATCGCCAGCGACTACAGCAGCACCGACGCTGGCAACCTCGCCAATCTGTATGCCGGACTGTGCTACGCCAACCTCGACAAATGGCAGGAAGCCATCAACCATCTGGAGAAGTACGACGGTGGCAGCGACGCAATGGTGAGCCCGGCTGCAATGGCAGCGCTCGGTAACGCTTACGCCCACGTTGACCAACTCGACAAGGCTGTTTCTACGCTGACGAAAGCCGCCGATATGGCCGACAAGCGTGGCGACGAGGGTGTGAACAACAGCATTGCACCGACGTTCCGCCTGCAAGCCGCCGAAATCCTCGAGTCGCAGGGCAAGAAGGAGGAAGCGCTGAAGATTTACGAGTCGATCAAGGAGAAATATGTGAACTCGGCACTCGTCCAGAGTCAGGAGATTGACAAGTACATCAGCCGCCTGAAATAACTGTCAACTCTCAACTGTCAATTTTCAACTAAGAAATGGCTACAGCACTGCGAAACCTGAGCGACTACGACTTCTCGAAAGTCCCCGACGCGAGCAATATGTGCTTCGGCATCGTCGTGTCGGAGTGGAATCCCGAAATCACGGGAGCCCTGCTCGAAGGAGCCGTCAATACGCTCGAAAAGCACGGCACACTGCCTGAAAACATCCACGTGAAAACCGTTCCGGGCAGCTTTGAACTCATCTACGGAGCCCATCAGATGTGCCTGCACGGTGGCTACGATGCCGTCATCATTCTCGGTTGCGTCATTCGTGGCGAAACGCCTCACTTCGACTACATTTGCGAGGGTGTGACTTACGGCATCGCCCGTCTCAACGCCAAGAACGAGATTCCCGTCATCTACGGCCTGCTGACCACCAACGACCTGCAACAAGCGAAAGACCGCGCAGGCGGACGGCACGGCAACAAGGGCGACGAATGTGCCGTCGTGGCGATTAAAATGGCGAAGTTCTAAGGTTTTTCGTCGAGAAACATCGTCGAAGACTTCTCGAAAGAAAATATCAGACAACAAAAAAGTGGTAAGCGAAAACTTACCACTTTTTCATTTCTCAATGTTCGATTTTTAAGCCTCAGCAGGTGCCTCTTCAGCAGCCGGAGTTTCCTCGGCGGCAGGAGCAGCCTCTTCAGCAGGTGCTTCCGTTGCGGGAGCTTCCTCCACTGCCGGAGCCTCTTCCACTTCGGGAGCTTCTTCTGCGACAGCAGCAGCCTTCTTCTCAGCCACTTTCTTCGCAATAGCCTCGTTCACTTTCTTCTCAGCCTCCAACTTCTTGGCGGCAAGGTCTTTCGCAGCCTTCTGGTCGCCCTGACGGACAGCCTCCAGACCCTTCTCCTTGTCAGCCTTCCAAGCGTCGAACTTTGCCTGGGCAGCAGCCTCGTCGAATGCGCCTTTCTTCACACCGCCACGCAGGTGCTTCATCAGCAGCACACCCTCACGGCTGAGGATGTTGCGAACCGTATCCGTAGGCTGTGCGCCCACTTCAAGCCAATAAAGTGCACGGTCGAAATTCAACATCACTGTGGCCGGGTTGGTATTCGGGTTGTACATACCAAGCTTCTCGATAAACCTACCATCTCGTGGTGCTCTTGCGTCAGCGGCTACGATGCGATACACTGCGTATCCTTTGTGACCACCGCGCTGCAATCTGATTTTTGTTGCCATTTTTTAATTGTTTTTGATGATTAATAATTGAATTTCATGCTACCATCTCGTGATAGCGGCTGCAAAGGTACTACTTTTTCCCGATTGCACCAAAATATTTCGACGATTTCTTTTCAAATTGCTTTTAAGGCAATGCCTGACGGATGTCGGCGAGGATGTCTTCAACATCTTCGATGCCGACGGACAGACGAATCAAGTCGGGTGCGATGCCTGCCTCGCGAAGTTGCTCGTCGGAAAGTTGGCGATGGGTGTGCGAGGCGGGATGGAGCACGCAGGTTCGCGCATCGGCCACGTGGGTGACGATGGCAATCATCTTCAGCGAGTCCATGAAACGGATGGCGGTCTGGCGGTCGCCCTTCAGTCCGAAAGCGATGACGCCACACGAGCCGTTGGGCAGGTATTTCTGCGCCAGTGCGTGGTGCGGGTCGTCGGGCAGTCCGCTGTAATGCACCCATGCCACGCGGTCGTCGTTTTGCAGGAATTCGGCCACTCGCTGGGCATTTTCGCAGTGTCGCGGCATCCGCAAATGCAGCGTCTCAAGTCCAAGATTCAGCAGGAAAGCGTTGTGGGGCGAGGGAATACTACCGAGGTCGCGCATCAGCTGAGCTGTGAGTTTCGTCATATAGGCCATTTTGCCGAATGCTTTCGTGTAGGTCAGGCCGTGATATGAGTCGTCGGGCGTGGTGAGGCCGGGGAATTTATTAGTTGATAGTTGACAGTTGACAGTTGATGGTTCGCCTTTGTGAGTACAAGTTTCCCAATCGAAGTTACCACTATCGACGATGCAACCGCCCACCTGCGAGGCGTGTCCGTCCATGTATTTCGTGGTGCTGTGGGTGACGATGTCGGCACCCCACTCAAACGGTCGGCAGTTGATGGGTGTCGGGAACGTGTTATCGACGATGAGCGGAACGCCGTGACTGTGTGCGATTCGGGCAAATTTCCCGATGTCGAGCACGCGACAGCCCGGATTCGTCACCGTTTCGCCGAAAAGAGCCTTCGTGTTGGGTCGAAAAGCCTTTGAAATCTCGTCTTCCGACGCATCTTGATTGACGAAAGTACACTCGATGCCGAGTTTTTTCATCGTCACGGCGAAAAGATTGTAGGTTCCGCCGTAGATTTCAGCGGCAGCGACGAAGTGGTCGCCAGCCTCGCAGATGTTGAACATCGCGTAGAAATTGGCGGCCTGTCCGCTCGACGTGAGCATCGCCCCTACTCCACCCTCGAGTGCGGCGATTTTCCTTGCCACAGCGTCGTTGGTCGGGTTTTGCAGACGGGTGTAGAAATAGCCCTCTTTCTTCAGGTCGAAGAGGTCGGCCATCTCCTCCGTGTTGTCGTATTTGAACGTCGTGCTCTGATAAATCGGCACGATGCGTGACTCACCGTTTTTCGGTTCCCAGCCAGCCTGCACGCAGAGCGTGGCCAAGTGTTTTTGCTTTTCCATGTTGAGAAGTTACTTTTTGTCGATTGTTTTCACCACTTTTCCGTCGCTCATGCGAGTCAGAACGAGTCCGCGATGGTTGTCACCGATGCGCCTTCCTGTCACGTCGTAACGAGCCACAGGAACGGTCTTTTCACCGCTGACAATGCCCTCCACAGCGTCGTCTTCGTTGAAATACCAATAACTGATGTTCGAGAAGTTAGCCTCGCCACCACCGCGATAGATGGTCTGAATGCCGAAGCGGTCGAAACCAGTCTGGTAGATGTAGATGCCATAGGCTTTTTCGACAATCGTACCCTTTTTATCGGAGAAAAGATAAGGAATTTCTTCCATGTCTTCCTCGATGTTTTTGTATTCGTCTTTATAAAGGATGTAAGGCTCGTCGTCATCGACAAACAAGCGATAGGACAGCTTTTCGGGGTCCATGAAACGGCCTTCGGTGTCCTGAAGCGGCACTTCGAACATGGCGATGTTCAGCGCACCATTGGCATAGACGACATAAGCCGTTACTTTGGGGTCTTGCGGCGTACCGGCATGTTCCTCGTAGGGACGGAAGCGCGGCATGTGGAAAATTTCGCCACGACCGTCGTTGGCATTGAGCGAGGTCATGAGGAAAAGCGTCTGGTCGGTCGAGAACGAGCGCGTTTCGGGGTCATAATCGCAAATCAGATCGCCTGCGGGCCATTCGTAGTTCCACGTATATCCGCCACCTTCTTGGGGCACGCGCTCGCCGTTGATGCCGCAGAAATAGTACATAAATGCGCCACCGATGCCTGCACACTGCGCCGGAAACACGATTTTTCCATCCTTGATGGTTCCCTTCATCCACGATTGGGGAAGTTTGTTTTCGGTGACATTCTGCATATAGACATCGTTGCCGTCGAAACCAACTTGAAGAAGGTGGCCGTAGGTCTGGTTCTCCATCGAATAGGTCTGTGTGACGAGGTTTTCGGGCGGTGTCACGGGCAGTTCATGGGCGTATGTCAACACGGTTTCGTAGTCGAGATAATAGCTCCACTCGCCTTCGTAGGCACCGGTATAGACCAGTCCAAGCGCGTCGTAAGTAGTCTCGTCTTTGTTGCCGGAAGTATTGTTGAGAATCAGTTTGTCGCCATCAATCGTAAACGTGATGTTTCCCTTTGTCTCGACAGTGTATTCGTTGATTGAGCCTTTTACTTTCACACGGGCGAGGCGCATTCCGTAGTTGTCGTTCTCGAACCAATAGACCATCTGTCCGAGCGGCACGGTGATGGTGTTGCCATTGACATTGCCCTCGACCCATGTGTAGGTCGTGGCGTGCGAGAGGATGTTCTTGAAATAGGCTTTGGTGCCATCGTAGCTGAACACCACTTCCTCGACGATTCCCGACTGCGGTTCGTCGATGAAATAGAGGTTGGCGTATGTGGCCCGACCTTCGCGCACGTAGATGCGGTATTCGCCGTCGGGCTGTTCGCGGATGATGCCGTGTTCGTCGGCGGTTACTTTCGAAATTGGCGCGAACTTGCGGTTTTCAACGGGTTTGTTTACACTCTGGGCGAATGAAATCGTTGTGCTGAGAAGCATGAACAACGAAAAAATGTATTTTTTCATAAAAACCTGATTTTATTGGATGATTTTCTTGTGATTGACGATGTAGATGCCTTTTTTCAAGGGTGAAATCGAGCGAGAAGATGCAACTTTGCGACCCTGAAGGTCGTAAACAGCCGTTTTCTGACTGTCAGAAGTGACGATGTCGATGCCGTTGGTGTCGGTGACGCGAACTTTCTCGGCATTGACCACTTCGCCCGTCCGTGTGTTGATGAGCACGGCCACGGGGCGCAATTTGCTTTTGTTTTGGACGAGTTTGTTGGCCGAAATATCAAAGATGTATGTGTGCTGATAGCCTTCGTTGCCCTTGACCGAAGCGGGAAGCGAGCCAGCGATGGCCTGCGAACGATCGGCAGAGAGTTGAATGGCGACGTCGTTGAATTCAATGTCGGAAATCAGTCCGCCCATCTTTGTATAAGGGGCGAGATAGGGGTCGGAAGAAGTTCCACCGGCATAGCCATTTTGCTGCCCCCACTCTTTTCCCGTTCCCTTGAGGCCGTCGGCTGTCAGGATGTAGGTGAGTTGGTAGGGATTGTTGGCAAAATCGCGCACGAAAGTCGTCGTGCTGGTCACTTCGAGTTTCGTCTGGGCTTCATCGGTCCAACGGGCTTCCATCGTGAGCGTGGCGGGCGCAACAATGTTGGCGCGCTTCTTCCAGTCATCGCGAATGCCAAGGCTAGCACCGCTCGAACCGAAGAACGGACTGACGTTCTGCACGCGGTCGAGGTAGCCGTTCGGGAAACTATTAACATCGTTCGGATAGAGCGAGGTGATGGTCATCACGTCGCCATTGTGGAAGGCTACGCCCACGAAGTCGTCGCCATAGAGTTTGTTCATGGCTTCCATCGCGGCGATTCCCGACACACACCACTGACACCACGTGCCCGTGTATTCCTCCATCAGCGGCTTGTGCTTGGGGAATTCCGACAGGATGGCCATCGTGAAATGGGTGGCGGGCTGTGGGTCTTCGTTATCGACACCGTTCACCTTTGTCACGCGAAATTCCACGTCGTAGGAACCACTTTCCTGAATCGCCGGAATTTCAACCTTGAGATTTGTCGTGCCACCGAAATACTTTCCTTTGAGCGACACCTTGGCCGAACGGCTGAAGGTTTCGTTGCCGACCTTCAAATCGTACTCGATACTGCTCACAGCGGCTGTTCCATGGTTCACAATGGGAATCGTCAGCGTGGTTTTCTCACCGACGAGCACGAATGTGCTGAGTTCGTCGGGCGGCAATGCACCGACGGCATTCGTTTTGACTTGCTCGCCACTCAACCGAACGACCATCGCGTAAGCGCCAGTCGTGTAATAGGCCGTTTCAGGCAGATTACGCCACTTGCGCACCGTGCGCGACGAGTGGAAATACAGACTGCCGACATCCTCCGAAGCGACGCACATGATGGGCTTTTTGTTGGCCTCGGTTTCAACAGCAGGGACGGTCACCGAATAACCGACATAAACGCCCTCGCTGGTGATGGTGTAAGGCTCTGCAAATGCTACATCGACCCATTGTCCCTCTGCAATAAAATTAGTCGTGGCAATGTTGGCGACGTTTTTGCCGCTCGCCAACTGCAATTCGGTTGTGAGCCACGCTTGGCAGTCGGTCAGCGAAACACCTGTGTTCATCGGAATCCGCACGCCGACAACCTGCAGCCCCACCAGTGCATCGTCATTCAGATGCATCGCGACGTCGTAGGTCTCGGCTTTCTCCGTTCCCATCGGCTTCAACGAGCCTGAACCGGTGTAGATTCCGTAAAAAATTTCGTTCTGGGCCTGCATCGTGCAGACTGAGAACATTGTTAAAAGTAAAAGTAAAAATTTCTTCATATTCTTCGATGTTTGTTTTTCCTATAACTTAAAAAAGCTTTTTTATGCCTCAAGACAGCGGTCGAGTTCGTCGGCGATGGCATTTTTGTCGAGGTGCTGCCCGATGAAAACGAGTTTTTGCATCCGGTCGCCATACTGCTCGTCCCAGTCGCGCTGCAAACCAGGATTTTGCTCCTTGAACAGTTGCAATTCGTTCTCGGGCATCGTGGCATACCACTGTCCGGCATTGCGGATGCTGACTTGCTTGCCGGCCTGCTCGAAAACGTAACACATTTCGGGTTCGTCGTGGAACCAACAGATGCCTTTCGTGCGAATGACTCCTTTCGGCCAACGACGTGCCACAAATTCATCGAAACGCCCAAGATTGAAGGCTTGGCGACGGTAATAAACGAAGGTTCCGATGCCGTATTCCTCGGCTTCGCCCTCGTCGTGGTGATGGTGGTGATGGTGGTGATGATGATGTTCCTCTTCGTGGTGATGGTGATGGTCGTGGTCGTCATCATCGTGATGGTGATGATGATGTTCTTCTTCGTGGTCATCATCGTCGTCAGGTCTTTCTTCTATCGCCGAAATCCACGCTGCCGAGGTCGCCACGCTGTCGAAGTCGAACAATTCCGTGTTGAGAATCTTGTTGAAATCCACGTCGCAGTAGTCCGTTTCGATGATTTCGGCCTTCGGTTGCAGGGCGCGGATAATTTTCTTGGTGCGCTCCAACTCTTTCGGCGACACTTCCGAAGCCTTGTTCAACAGCACGATGTTGCAAAATTCTATCTGTTGAATCACCAAATTTTCGATGTCCTCCTCGCCGATGCCGGGGCGCAGCAGCAGGTCGCCGCCGGCAAATTCGTCCTTCATTCGCAGCGCATCCACCACCGTCACAATGCTGTCGATGACGGGCTGACCGTCGTAAACGTATTCAAGTCCCATCGTCGGCATCGAACAGATGGTCTGGGCGATGGGAGCCGGTTCGCAGATACCGCTCGCCTCGATGACGATGTAATCGAAACGGCGCTGACGGGTGATGTCGCGCAGTTGCTCCACAAGGTCCATCTTCAGCGTACAGCAGATGCAACCGTTCTGCAACGCCACCAGACTCTCGTCCTTTTGTCCCACGACACCACCCTTTTCAATCAGGTCGGCATCGATGTTCACCTCGCCGATGTCGTTCACGATGACCGCGAAGCGAATCCCGCGCTCGTTGGCAAGAATCCGGTTCAACAACGTCGTTTTTCCGCTGCCCAAATAACCCGTGAGCAGCAAAACGGGAATTTTCTGTATATCCATTTTTTAGTTACTATTGACTGTTGAAAATTGAGAGTTATCCTTTCATGCTGCAAAGGTACGAAAATTTCGAGTAAGTGAGGATAAAAAAACGTTTTTTCTTTTTGCACTATTTTTCCCCATACCGTTTAATCAGGCTGTAAGCATCGTAGAGGCCGAGTTCACCGGCTTTGCTGAGGTTTTTAAGGCCGTCGGGCTTGTTGCCTGAGAAGATATAGGTCAGGCCGAGGTTGAAGTAGGCTTCGGCGAGGTTCGGATTGAGGGCGAGGGCCTGCTGGAAGTCGTCGATGGCGGCGTTGTAGTCTTTTTGCAGGGCCTTGAGCGTGGCGCGGTTGTAAAGCAGCAGGGCGTTGTGGTTGTCGAGGGCGAGGGCGTTGCCCAAATCGTCGTCGATGCGGCGCAAACTGAGGCTTTGACCGAGTTTCACGTCGCCGCTTTGCAGACTGCTGTAGTCGGCGAGTTCGTGCAGGCAGACGGCCCGCTCCCAATGCGCCAGAACCGACGTCGAGTCGATGGCGAGATAGTCGTTGAGGTCGTTGATGGCCTCCGAGAAGTTGTGGGTGGTGGCGTGGGCGACGGCGCGTTGCAAAAGCAGTGCGAGAGCCGTCGAAACGTCGCGCGAGGCACTGATGGCACGGCTGAGCGAGTCGATGACGGCGAAAATCGCCTTCGACTCGGCTTCGTCGAGCGTTCCGGGGCGGCAAACGACGAAAATCGGGCGCAGGGGCTTGTTTTCGCGGTTGAATTGCTCGAGTGCGTGGTCGATGACTTGGAACGTGTTGAGACCGCTGCGACGGGGCATCAGCGAGAGCGAGAACATCGGCAACAAGTCGGTTTTCACCTCGCGGTTTTGGACGCTTCCGCGATAGTCGTTTTTGTATTCGGGTGTCGTCACTTCATCATCGACAACAACCCATTGGTCGTATTTCTCGACATCGACATCGCTCAACTTGCGCATTTCGCGCAGTTTGTTCTTGCTCCACCGTTGCTGAATGCCCTGATGCTTATCGAGTTGGGCTTTAGTGACGCGAAATTCGTCTTGTTCGGCCTTCGCCGTCATTCCGAGGCGACGATAGCACTGCGCCCGCGCCAACAGTCCTGCCCAGAAGTTCGGGAAGGTTTCGATGACACGCGAATAGTCGACGATGGCGGCGCGATAGTTGCCCGTGCGGTCGAGCAGCAGGGCACGGTTGTAGAGCGCCTGCAGGTTGTTGGGCTCGTGGCGCAGCACGAAATTGAAGTCTTCGATGGCGCGGTTATCGTCGCCGAGTTGCTGGCGCAGCAGACCGCGATTGTAGTGCGACAGGAAGTTGTTCGGGTCCATATCGATGGCCATATCATAGTCGTCCATCGCCTGGCGCAGCCGATTCCGATTGACGCGCACCATCGCACGATACATATAATGATTGACGACTCGCGGCTGGTAGTGAATCGCCTTCGTGAGAGCCGAGTCGGCCACTGCCCAGTTTTTCCGCTGCATATTCAGTCGCGCCAAAATCGACCACGAATTACCGTCGTAGGGATTGCGCTCCAGCGTGCGGTCGAGCCATTGCGAGGCGGTTGTCGTGTCGTTTTCGTTGAGGTAAATCTCTGTCTGCAAGGCATAGGCCATATTCATATCAGGCCAGCGTTGCACGATGTATTCCAAATCTTTGTGCGCCTGCTCGTTTTCCTTCAAAAAATAGCGGCAATAGGTGCGATTGAACCAATATCCGCGCTCGTCGGGACTGAAAACGAGGGCTTTTTCGTAGTCGTCGATGGCCTCGGCATATTTTTTTTGTCGGATACGACACTCGGCGCGTGCGGCGAAGATTTCGTGGACATAGGGATTGAGTTCGATGGCCTTGTTGAAGTCGTTTTCAGCACCCGTGTAGTCGTCGAGCATCAGTTTGCAGAGGGCGCGATAGTACCACGGCTCGTAAAGATAGGGCTTCGCCGCGAGTGCATTATTGAAATGCTGGATGGCGACGACATAATCGTGGTTACTCAGCGCGATTCGCCCTGAAATGATGAGGCGGTCGGTGTTGTATTGGGCGAGGGAAGTGACAAATGATAGGTGAAAAGTGAAAAGTAGCGACAAAATCCTTTGCCGCCAAACTTTTTTGTCAATATTTTTCAAAGAAAACAAATTCTCCATTTTTCACTATTCACTATTCACTCCTCACTTCTTCGGTGCTTTCGTGCGATAACTACAGTGATAGCGACCCTGCGTCAGCGCCTTCAGTTTGCTTTTGATGAGTTGCTTGCGCAGCGGCGAGATGCGGTCGATGAACATTTTGGCGTCGAGATGGTCGAATTCGTGCTGCATCACACGCGACAGATAGCCGTCGATCCACTCGTCGTGCGGCTGAAACTTTTCGTCCATATACTGCACTCTGATGCGCGTGTGGCGCGTCACTTTCTCGCGGATTCCGGGCACCGACAGACAGCCCTCCTCGCTCGTTTCCGTCGGCGACGACTCGTCGATTTCCACGATGTGGGGATTGATATAGACGTGCCGAAAATCCTTGTATTCGGGCAGATCCTCGCTCAGTGGGTCGAGGTCGATGATGGCCAGTCGGATGTTCTTGCCGATTTGCGGTGCGGCAAGTCCGATGCCCTCGGAAGCGGTCAGCGTTTCAAACATATTGGCGATGAGTTCGTCGAGCCCGGGATAGTCGGGCGTGATGTCTTCCGAAACCTTTCGCAACACGGGCTGACCGTAGGTATAAATGGGTAGAATCATTTACAATTTACAAATTTACAATGTACAATTTTATTTGGCAATTTTCAATTTTCGTTCCTCCTTCCTCGAAACTCGCTACTCGCCCTTCGACAACCGTCTTTTCGACTCAAGAAAGTCTTGCAGCAGAATCGTGGCACTGATTTCATCGACCAACGCCTTGTTCTGGCGGTCTTTCTTGCGCAATCCACCGTCGATCATCGCCCGATGGGCCAACACCGAGGTGAAACGCTCGTCGTAAAACTCAATCGGAATCGAGGGCTGACTCTTTCGCCAGCGGTTCACGAACTGCTCGACGCGCGCGAAATTCTCGCTCGGAGTGCCGTCCGCCTGTCGTGGTTCGCCGATGACGATGCGCTCGACGGGTTCGCGACCGATGTAGCCGACCAAGAAATCGTATAGTTCAGATGTGGAAACAGTCGCCAATCCGCCAGCAATAATCTGTAGCGGATCGGTGACTGCTATTCCTGTACGCTTCTTGCCGTAGTCGATGGAGAGGATTCTCACACCTTATTTATTATAGAGCAACCAAGCATCGGGATACTTCGAGCGGAAAGCGTCGCGCGAGCGGGCAGCGTCTTCCTTGCGGTCGAAGGTCGAAGCCACGACGCGATACATTCCACGCGAGTTCTGAACAATCTGGGCATCGTAGCCAGCAGCCTTCAGCGTGTTCTGAAGACCCTGCGCATTGGCCTGCACCGAGAACGAACCGACCACCACGCTGAAATTCCGCAGACCACCGCCGCTGACGAGCGTCACCGACTCCTGACGATAGGTCGCGTTGTCGTAGTTGTCAACTGTGGGCTGTGCCGGATTCGTCGGGGTGAGCGGCGTCACCACGGGCGTGTCCGTCGTTGTCTGAACGGCACCAGCGTTGGCGTTAGCCTCGGCCTCGGCAGCCTGCGCCTTGTCGTAAGCCTTGCGATAGGCGCTTTCTTTCGATCCACAACTTGCCAGTGTCAGCACTGCGCATAAACCTGCACTCAAAATCAATGATTTCTTCATAATCTTTACTGTATTTTTTAATGAATAAACTAATTCGTCTGAAAGACAGGGCGAAATTACGAATTATCTGCCAAAAAACAGGAAAAAATTCGCATAAAGTTTGTTAAAACTGCAAAATATGCCCATTTTAACAAAAAAATACCGCATTTTTTCGCGATTTTCGCACTTTTTTTACTACATTTGCGATGTCTTTCAGACAAAATGCCATTTTCGTGGCTCAAAATGAATATTTATTTACTAAAACAGACAAAACAATGAAAACAGTAGGTTATTTTGGCGCATTTCTCGGCGGTGCCATCGCCGGCGCAGCACTCGGACTGCTTCTCGCACCCGAGAAAGGTACAGAAACTCGCACTCGCATCACCGATGCCGTTGAAGACTTCTGCAAGAAGCACAACATCAAACTCAGCCGCCGCGAAGTCGATGACCTCGTCGATGACATTAAAGAGGCCGCTTCCGACATCGTAGAATAAGCAAAGATGATGTTTTCCAACGACCGAAACATTGAAACCATCGGCCAGTTGGCCGAGGCCGTGAAGCACTACGTCGGGCTGCAGCGCGAATATATGAAGCTCGACGTCATCGAAAAAGTGGTGCGACTCATCACCGCCATTACCCTGACGGTGGTGCTCGCGCTGCTTGTCATTCTCTTCCTGATTTACGCCTCGTTTGCCGCCGCCCACGCGCTGGCTCCGGCAGTGGGAATGGCCGCCGCCTTCGGCATTGTGGCCCTGTTCTATTTGGCCGTGCTGATTCTCTTCATCCTCTTCCGTCGGAGGTGGATAGAGCGTCCTGTCGTCAGGTTTCTCGCCAGTTTGTTAATGGAAAAATGAGTGCTATGGAAACGACTAACAACCGCCCGACTGCGACTTTTCGGTCGCTCGACGAAATCCGCGACCGCAAGGACGTGCTGCTCACCGACATCCGCAAGGACGACCAGCAAATCAAGGCCCTTTGGGGACAACTTTTCGCCAAGCGTGAGCCGATTTCCGCACTCACGCCCTCGAAGCGCATCAGTTCGCTGATGGCGACGGGTGCCGGTGTGTTTGACGGCATTCTGCTCGGTTGGAAACTTTATCGGAAGTTTAAGCGGAAGAAGTAAAAAAATGAAATTTCATCGACTTTCCACATACCTTTTTGGGTTGTTGCTCGTCGCATTCGTCGTGCTTGGCCGCCAGTCGGCAAAGGCGCAGACCGAGTTTCTGACGACCTCGCCGAAGTACGAAATTCGTGCCGTCTGGCTGACGACGCTCAACGGACTCGACTGGCCAAAAACGCTTTCGAACGGCTCTTCGGGCAGTGTGGAACGTCAAAAACAGGAACTCGTCAGGATTCTCGACCAACTGAAGGCTGCCGGCATCAACGTGGTGCTGTTGCAGACACGTGTTCGTGCCACGACAATCTATCCCTCGGCGATGGAACCGTGGGACGGCTGTTTGACGGGCACGGCAGGGCGGAATCCGGGCTACGACCCGCTGCAGTTCGCCATCGACGAGTGTCACAAGCGCGGAATGCAGTTGCACGCGTGGGTGGTGACGATTCCCATCGGGAAATGGGCGGCGGCAGGCTGTACGCAACTGCGGAAACGGCAGCCGAATCTGGTGAAGAAAATCACCGTGAACGGTGCGGCAGAGGGCGTGATGGACCCCGAAAAACCGCAGACGGCGACCTACATCGCCGACATTTGCGAGGAAATCGTCAAGAACTACGACATTGACGGCATCCACCTCGACTATATCCGCTATCCCGAAACGTGGAAAATCAAGGTGACGCGCCAGCAGGGGCGCCGCCATATCACGAGCATTGCCGAGGCGATTAGCCAGCGTGTGAAACGGCTGAAACCATGGGTGATGATGAGTTGTTCGCCCATCGGCAAGCACGACGACCTGAGCCGCTATTCGTCGCGTGGATGGAATGCGCGGACGGTGGTTTGTCAGGACGCACAGGAATGGCTGCGCACGGGTGTGATGGACGCGCTGTTCCCGATGATGTATTTCCGCGACAACCATTTCTTTCCCTTTGCGATTGACTGGAAAGAGCAGTCGCACGGGAAAATTGTTGCGCCGGGCTTGGCGACCTATATGCTCGACCGTCGCGAAGGCAACTGGCCGTTGCTGACCGTCGCACAGGAAATGAACGTGCTGCGGCAACTCGGCCTCGGCCACACGCATTTCCGCAGTCGCTTCCTGACCGACAACACGAAGGGTATCTACACGTTCCAACGCCAATTCAACAATAGTCTGGCCCTGATTCCGCCGATGACGTGGATGAATGCGACGCGACCCGATGCGCCGAGGGAGTTTAAGATTCGAGGAGCGAGGAGCGAGGAACGAGGAGCCGATGCGACGGAAATTTTGAGGAACGAGGAACGAGGAACGAGGAGCGAGGTGACGATTTCGTGGACAGCGCCAACACCCAACACCCAACACCCAACACCTTTCTTATATAATGTATATGCAAGTTCCGTCTGTCCTGTCGATATTTCCGACCCGCGCAACCTCGTTGCCACACGATTGACTGAGCCGTATATCACCTTCTCATCAGCGAAAAATTCCCTTTCACCCCCCCACCACTCCCCTTTCAGACCGATTTATTACGCCATCACCGCCCTCGACCGCTACGGCAACGAGAGCGAACCGCTGCAAAGTCATTCTTTTAAGTCGCAGCAACCAACTGTCAACTATCAACTATCAACTCTCAACTCCACCATCCCCCTTCTCGCCTGCGACGGTCGCCAACTTACGCTTCCCGAAAAGCCTCAGACCCTCGATGCCAACACCCTTGCCATCGAAACCCTGCAGGGAACGCTCGTCGCCACTAGTCCGTGGCGCGGCAACAAAACCGATGTCAGCACCTTGCCCGAAGGTTTTTATCAACTTCGTTCACTCGGTCGGAAGGGCATCACCCATCGACTCGGCTTTTTCCAAATCAAAAGGCATTAAAAATCTTATTTCCGTTTGAGAATCATGTAAATGATGACGGGCGCACCGAAAAACGGTGTGACGGCGTTGAGCGGCAGGCGGACACCATTCGTCGGCAGCGAACAAATCAGGTTGCAGGCCAATGCGACGACCGCGCCCATCAGCAGCGTGGCGGGCATCAGCAGGCGGTGGTTGGCGCGACGGAGCAAGAGCCGTGCCATGTGCGGAACGGCGAGTCCGATGAAGGCGATGGGGCCGCAAAAGGCGGTGGTGACGGCGCAGAGCAGGCCGGTGGTGAGCAAGAGGCGGTTGCGGACGCGTCGCGTGTCGATGCCGAGATTCTGCGCGTAATGGTCGCCGAGGAGCATCGCGTTCAGCGGTTTGACGAGCACGACGGCAGAGCCGATTCCGAGGGCAATGCCGAGGGCAAAAAGGGGCAGATGGCGCAGCGAAACGGCACCGAAAGTACCCATTCCCCACATCACATACGAGCGCACGCCTTCTTCGGTGGCGAGCGAACTGAGCAGCGTCACCGCCGACGACGAGAGGTAGCCGACCATCAGGCCAATGATGAGCAACATCACGTGGTTTTGGACGAGTCGCGAGAAGAAATACAATACCGCCGTGACGGCCATCGCACCAACGAAAGCAGCAGCGAGAATGGCGAAAAAGCCTGTGAGTTGGAGGATTTCAGTGGCGATGCTACCGCCGAGAAGCAACACGACGAGGGCGACGGCAAGCGAGGCTCCACTGGTGATGCCAAAAATGCCCGGACCGGCCAAAGGATTGTGGAAAGCGGTTTGCAAAAGCAATCCGCAGACCGCCAACGCCGAGCCGCAGAGCATCGCTGTGATGGCTTGTGGCAAGCGCGATTCCACGACGATGAAACGCCACGATTCTTTCGCGCCGCCTCGACCCAGAAGGATGTCGATGACCTCGGGAATGGGGATTTCGACCGAACCGACGAATAGGTTGAGGAGGAACAATGCTAATAGGGCAATGATAAGGGCGGGAAAGAGAGGCTTAGGGGTCATAGTGTAGAGTGTAGAGTGGATAGTGAAAAGTGTAGAGTTGAGAGTTAGGGGGTGATTTTTTGGAAATATCGTAGTTTTTGATGGTTTTGTTTCGAGGGATTCAGGAGGATGGTGTAGTCGCGAAGAAGGCGGTCGGGACGGAACGAAATTTCCTCGAAATAAGGTACTTGCAGCGAATTGACGTAATAGATTTCGCCTGTTTGGAATGCCTTGAACGCTTTGTAGCCGTGATGTTCCGCCGCAAGCATCGTGCGCGTCAGCGGCATCGCGCCCGTGTAGTTGAAAATCCACACGTCAGCATCGCCAGCCTTGTCGAGCACCGTCTCAAACGACAACGGAAGACTGCCGCTGTGTTCGTCGTCGGCCCAAGCATACGCGCCGCCGGCATCGGCAATCAGTCGCGCCACCGTACTTCGTCCACCTGCCACATACCACGTGCCGCCCGTCAGTCGCTCGGTCAGAATGGATTTTTTCTCACTCCTCGCTCCTCGCTCCTCACTCCTCGATAATGAAAAATACTCCCTTTCCACCACCGCAAACAGCGAATCCGCCTGCGTCTCACAGCCATACAACAGGCCATAAAATCGCATCCATTCCGCCCGTCCGAGTGCCGACGTTTCCATATATTCGGCACATTCGATGAGGGGTACACCAAGTTTTTCCAACTGCCCGTAACCACCGCTGTTATCGAAGGGCGAGAGCAGAATCGCATCGGCATCGAGTTCGACGATTTTCTCGATGTCGGGATTCATCGCGTCGCCACAATCGACAATCGGTTTTTCCGAAGCGTTTTGAGTCGAAAAATCGACAAAATTCACGCGCCGATGAATCTCGGGCAACAGCATATATTTCAAGTCCGCCACGCCGGCAATCGCCTCGTCGGAATCGAGCATCAACAACAGCGACGCGTGCGCCGTGTTGAAGACGACACTACGCTGCAACGGAACACGCACGACCGTGCCTTCCGACGGCGAGAAATCGGCATTTTTCGGCACGAGCCAATAGCGGTGCAAAACGCCCTCGCCCCAAGGATTGCGCAGTTCGACCATCGTCACCGCCGAATCGCGCACAATGACAATGTTTTCGGCATATTTCAAGCGCAACGTGTCGCCCTCGAAAGCCGTCGTCGCCACCCTACCCTGCCGACACGAGGTCAAAAGTATCAGCAAGGCGAAGCACCAAACAAAAATTTTGTTCATATCAGCCGCGAAATTACAAAAAATATTCAAAACTCGTCGGTTTTTAATTGGAAATTCGTAACTTTGCATCGTAATTTATACTTTGACATTATGATTCAGAAAGACGAAAAGACGATGGAAGAGAAGAAAAGCCTCAATTTCATTGAGCAGCAGGTGGAAAAGGATTTGGCCGAGGGCAAGAACGGCGGACGGATGCAAACGCGCTTCCCGCCAGAGCCGAACGGCTATCTGCACATCGGCCACGCCAAGGCGATTGCGCTCGATTTCGGACTGGCGAAGAAGTACGGCGGCACGTGCAACCTGCGATTCGACGACACGAACCCTCAGAAAGAGGATACGGAATATATCGAGAGCATCGAGCACGACATCGCGTGGCTCGGCTTCAAATGGGCGAATGTTTTCTACGCCTCGGACTATTTTCAGGACCTTTGGGACTTCGCCGTGTGGCTCATCAAGCAGGGTCGCGCCTACGTCGATGAGCAGTCGAGCGAGGTGATTGCCCAGCAGAAGGGCACGACGACAAGTCCGGGTACGAATTCGCCCTATCGCGACCGTCCCGTGGAGGAAAACCTGCGGTTGTTTGAGTATATGAACAGTGGCGAGTGTGAGCCCGGAACGCTGGTTTTGCGTGCGAAAATCGATATGGCACACCCGAATATGCTGTTCCGCGACCCGCTCATCTATCGCGTGCTGAACATTCCGCATCTGCGCACGGGCTCGACGTGGAACGCCTATCCGATGTACGACTTCACGCACGGTCAGAGCGACTATCTCGAAGGTGTGACCCATTCGTGGTGTACGCTGGAATTCGTGGAGCATCGACCTTTGTACGACCTGTTTGTAGAATGGATGAAAGAGTGGAGGGAAATGCCTTATGAAGGTCCTCGCCAGACGGAATTCAACAAATTGAACCTGAGTTTCACGCTGATGTCGAAGCGAAACCTGCTGGCATTGGTGAACGAGGGGATGGTGAACGGTTGGGACGACCCGCGAATGCCGACCATCTGCGGATTCCGCCGTCGTGGCTATTCGCCCGAGAGCATCGTGAAATTCATCGATAAAATCGGCTACACGACCTACGACGCGCTCAACGAAATGGCATTGCTCGAAAGTGCCGTGCGCGACGACCTCAACAGCCGTGCCATCCGCGTTTCGGCGGTGCTCGACCCCGTGCGCGTGGTCATCACGAACTATCCCGAGGGCAAGATCGAGTCGCTGACCGCCGTGAACAATCCCGAAAACGAGGCCGACGGCACCCACGAGATTGAATTTAGCCGCGAAATATGGATCGAGCGCGACGACTTTATGAAAGAGGCCGAGAAAAAATTTATGCGACTCGCCCCCGGCAAGGAAGTGCGCCTGAAAAATGCCTATATCATCAAGTGCGACGAGGAACATCCCTGCGACGAAGACGAAAACGGCAACGTCACGACGATTTACTGCACCTACGACCCCGAATCGCGCAGTGGAATGCCCGGTGCCGACCGCAAAATCAAGGGAAAAACGCTGCATTGGGTGAGTTGCCACAACGCGAAAAAGGCCGAAATCCGCCTCTACGACCGACTTTGGAAGGTCGAGAACCCTCGCGACGAAATGGCCGCCATCCGCGACGCACAGCAGTGCGACGCCGTCACCGCGATGAAGCAAATCATCAACACCGACTCGCTGAACGTGCTCACGAACTGCTATGTAGAGCCCTACGCCGCCACGATGAAGGCTGGCGACTACCTGCAATTCCAGCGCATCGGCTACTTTATGCCCGACACCGATTCCACGCCCGAAAATCCTGTCTTCAACAAGACCGTCGGACTGAAGGACACGTGGGCGAAAGTCAATAAACAATAAAAAATGTCTGACAACGACAAATATTTTGAAAGCGACGAGTTCAAGGAGATTATCAGTCGATATGAAACGGCCCGCCAAGCAGGTGAAACGCCGTATTTCGACCCCGAGGACCTGACCGATATTGCCGAGTATTACTATATGCTCGGCAATATGCCCTCTGCCATTGAAGCCGCCGACCAAGCCGTCAGAATGTTCCCCGGAGCCGCCGAACCGTTGGCGTTTCGGGCGCGAATGGCTCTGCACGCCGACAACGACACACGACTGGCGAAAAAACTCATCGACCAAATCGACGACGAAACCCATCCCGAATACCACTATGTCGTGGCCGAACTGATGATCTTCAGCAAGCAATACGACCAAGCCGAAGCCTTTCTCGAAGAGCAGTTTGAAGCCATCGACGACGAGGAAGAACGCGAGGATTTCATCATCGACGTGGCAATGCTTTACGCCGACTACGAACTCTACGAAAAGGCCGCGAAATGGCTGCACCAATACGCCGACACCGACGACCCCGACTACAAGGAACTGCGCGGAAGAATCGCGATGCACCGCGGCAACTACGAGGAGAGCGAGCGCATTTTCAACGAACTCATCGACAGCGACCCCTACTCTACGCCCTATTGGAACCACTTGGCCTCGGCGCAGTTTATGCACAACAATATCCGCGATTCCATCCAGAGCAGCGAATTTTCGATTGCCATCAATCCCAACAACGCCGACGCCATCCTCAACAAAGCCAACGGACTCTTCAGTCTCGGCAATTTCAAGGAGGCAAGGAAGTTCTATAAACGCTTCTGCGAACTCTGTCCGCAGGAAGAGTCGGGCGAGATGTTCCAAGGCATCTGCTACCTCAATATGGAAGAGCCCGAAAAAGGCATCAAGCACCTGAAAAAAGCCGAGGAAATCGCCCCCGAAGACTCGGAAAACCTTTTTGAGATTTATCAGGAACTGGCATTTTCGCTCTCGCGCATCGGAAAAATCGACGAAGCCCTCGAATACACCGAAAAAATGCTGAACCTGCCCAACGCGCCCCACGACGAAGCCCTTGTGATGAAGGCTCACCTGCTGATGGAAGCCAAGCAATGGGTCGAGGCGCAGGCGTGCTATTCGCAGGCCATCATCGAGAGCGGTGGTTCGGCGCACATCTTCCTGCGCGTCGCCATTTCCATCTACGACCTCGGCTACTACGACCACGCCTATCGTCTGTTTCGGATGCTCGACAATTTCGACGACAACGAAAACCGCACCGAAGGTTTTGCCTACGAGGCCCTGTGCTGCTATTCGCTGGGGAAGAAAGAGGAGTTTCGCGAGGCCGTCCGCAAAGCCTGCGAGCGCAATCCGCGAGAGGCCGCCATCGTGCTCTGCGACCTGTTTCCCGAGGAGGTCGAACCGAAAGACTACTATCAATACTTAGTTGAGAGTTGATAGTTGACCGTTTTCACAGAAAAATGGCAGAAAAAGTGTTCTCAAATTTGTGAATACGAAAAATTGTTTGTATCTTTACAACAAAAAAAGTTATTGCTGTCCGGTAAAACTCAAAACAGCATAAATTATCTGCCCGGAGCCAAGTAAATACTGCCTTCGGGTAACATTTCCCCAAAAGTAAGCCCCCTAATCAAAAAGTGTTGGCAGTGGAGGCCCT
>Ga0256404_1000477_pt1 | contig 103843 bp, 95 predicted proteins | sample RumenRJG_01DNA_FD_185990 | JGI IMG/M metagenome (GOLD analysis project Ga0256404, IMG submission 185990) | Bovine rumen microbial communities from Lethbridge, Alberta, Canada - RJG_01 | ecosystem: Host-associated > Mammals > Digestive system > Stomach > Rumen | place: Canada: Alberta...
AATCTGGCTGATATCTAAATGTTAAAGGAAGAACCGTTTCAGATCTACTTAATGCAAGCCCTTTATAACTTCTTGTTCAGACATACTTAATGCAATACTGGGGTTGCGTTAACTTTTACAAGTGAAGATGAGCTCCTGCTTTTCTGATGGGAATTGCAGAAGAACTTCGTGACAGGTAAAATGTCTCAAGAGGTATCATGTATGACGAAAAAACCAGTGCTCTGGATCGTGATTCCCTGCTACAACGAGCAGGAGGTGCTGCCCATTACTGCACCGCAGTTTCTGAAGAAGATTCAGGATCTTGCCGGGCAGGGACTGATTGCGGAAGATTCGAGAATTCTGTTTGTCAATGATGGCAGCAAAGATCTCACCTGGAAGATCATCGCGGACCTTGCTGCACAGGATAAGCACTACCTCGGCATTGCCCAGTCCCGAAACCGGGGACATCAGAATGCCGTGCTTGCCGGACTCATGGAAGCCAAGGATCATTGCGATATCACGATCTCGATTGACTGCGATGGCCAGGATGACATCAATGCCATGGATCAGATGGTGAAGGAATATCTGAACGGGGCAGAGATTGTATATGGCGTGCGGTCGAAGCGGGATACAGATACGTGGTTCAAGCGGACCAGCGCGGAGTCATTCTATAAATTCATGAATCGGATGGGCGTAGAGACGGTATATAACCATGCGGATTACCGTCTGGTGAGTTCCCGGGTGCTGCAGCATTTTGCCGACTTCCGGGAAGTGAATATCTTTCTCAGAGGCATGTTTCCGCTGGTTGGCTTCAAAAGTACGTGCGTGTACTATGAGCGCCATGAGCGCTTGGCAGGGAAGAGCCACTATCCGCTGAAGAAGATGATCAATCTTGCGGTGGATGGCATCACCAGTCTTTCGATTGAGCCGATTCATCTGATCGCAAAGCTCGGCATCCTCGTCTCACTGATCGGCATCATCGGCATCATCTGGGCAATCGTGAGAGCCGTAAGCGGCCATACCGTGGCAGGCTGGGCTTCGCTGGTATGCATCATCTGCTTCTTAGGAGGGATTATCTTATTAAGCCTCGGCATTATCGGCGAGTATGTCGGAAAGACATACATGGAGTCCAAGCATCGCCCGCGCTATATCATCAGCGAACGGACTTCTGATCAGAAAGAAGATAAAGACTGACGGTTATTCCGCATGGTGTTAAAATAGAATTAACAAAGGGGCAGATTCATTTTTAAGATCATGCAGACGGAACACATTCGAACATGGTGCCGGAACCATTTTGATGCGAAAGCTTTTCCGGCTTCTCATCTGGAGATGGCATTCCGGACAAATCTTAGGTTTTCGGGAAGCCTGGCAGTCTTTTCGATGGCTGCGTTGTTTGTCATCTATCGGAATACCGTATGGAAGATCGGGCTATGCCCGAGGATCGTCTATCTTCTGCTCTGTGCAGAAGTGATGATCAGCGGGCTTGTGCTGCTTGCCTCAAAGAAACGGGAAGTATGCAGATCAGAAAAAAAATACAGGAAGTATCTGAACTTCTATATCTTTTCCATATGCCTGGTCAGTCCCTGCATTGCGACCCTGGATTACCTGGCAAAGGGCCAGGAGATCTTCTTTGTTCCGCTGACGGCTGCCGTATTCTGCGGGCTCTGCATTCCGCCGATCTACGGTCTGGTTCTGCCGTTTGTATCGTAACTGCTGATTCCGTTTATCATCACGAGTGCGATGGAGATCCGGATCGCGTTTCATCCGGTCATGTGGTTTCTGACGATTCTGATGAGTGCGGTTGCACTTCTGAGATGGGATTTCATCGGCGATCTTGCAAGCATGGAAGCCAGGCTGACGGAAACGAATCAGCGGCTGAAGAATGTCAGTGAGCGTGATGAGCTGACTGGTCTTCGAAACCGCATGGGATTGCGGAATGATTATGACCGCTATGCGAATATGCGGCTCATCGTAGGCATGGCAGATATCGATAATTTCAAGTTTTACAACGATACGTATGGTCATGATGTCGGCGATCTGATCCTGAAAGATATGGCGGACAACCTGAAGAAGCAGTTCGGAGAAGCTGGGGTCTACCGGTTCGGCGGCGACGAGTTTCTGATTATCCAGACCGGCCTTGACAGGCAGGACTTCGAACGGACCGCCGTGAAGTGGAAGAAGAGCCTGAAGCCCCGCATGTTCGGGACGCTGGAATTATGCCCGGAGTTCACGCTCGGGTTTGTCTATGGCAATACGCATGGCACGGATGATCTGAGAAAGATGATCTCGCAGGCGGATGAGCAGCTGTATGAAGGCAAAGCGTCCGGCAAGGGAAGAATCAGCGGTTCGCCGTTTCTGGATGGTTCCCGGAAGCCGGAATACGATCATGAGAATGCGCCGCGCGTGCTGGATGCCGATCCATTGACCGGTCTTCCCAATGCGATGTATTTCCGCGTGAAGTCAGATCTTCAGGCAGAAGCACTGCGCAAGGCGGGAAAAGATCCGGTGCTGATCTACACGAGCATCGATGAGTTCCAGAGCTTTGAGAGGAATCAGGGCTTTGCGGCAGGGGATCAGCTGCTCAAAGAGCTTGCCGAAGATCTCCGGAAGGTATTTCCTTCTGATCTGGTCTGCCGCTTCTCGGAAGATCATTTCCTGGTTCTGACAGATCGGGAAGGAGTAAAGCACATGCAGGAGACCTTCCCGGAGATGGTTTCTGCTTCGCCAGCAATGTCTTCGATGCGGATTCATATGGGTCTCTATGCCTGCGGCAGAAATGCTTCAGGTGTGGCGGACAATGTGGATTGTGCGCGTCTGGCTTCTGAAGAGATCCGCAATACAGATGTCATGTGCTTCTGGTATGACTGGAATCTGCAGCAGAAGAAGAGCCGGAATGCATATGTTCTGACTCATCTGACCGAAGCCATTGAGAAGCGGAGAATTGAAGTGCAGTTCTTGCCGGCAGTGCGGTTTGTCAGCGGGGAAACTTCGGAACTGGAAATCATCTCGGTCTGGAATGATCCGAAATGGGGACTCATGCAGGAAGAAGTCTATCTTCCGGCTCTTGAAGAAGCAGGCAGAGCAACGGAACTGAACCGCTATCTGCTAGATGAAAGTATTGCAATCATGGCTGCGCGGAAAAAGGAAGGCAGGCCATACGTTCCTCTGGTCCGCAAGCTGTCATCCAAGGAATTTCTGGATCAGAAATTTCGAAGACATGGACTGCAGCTCATTGATTCTTCCGGGCTTCCGCGCAGCATCCTGTCATTCGGCATTTCTGAGAGTGCCTTCAGCACAGAAAATCGGGCTCTGAACCGCGAAGTCAGAACGATGCGCCAGCAGGGCTTCCGGGTATGGCTGGATGATTTCGGAGCTGGCAGTATGGCGATGAACGGCTTGCTGGAGCCGGAGTTTGATGCGATGCGGATCAAACTTTCCACGCTGAAGCATCATCAGGAAACCGGCAGGTATCAGGAAATCCTTACAGGGATGCTGTCACTTGGCCGAACGATTCATCTGACGTCCGTCGTTTCCGGTACCAGCGGAAGCGAAGAAGAAACGATGCTGATGCTCGAAGGATGCCAGAAGCTGCAGAAGACTGCAGCGGAAGCAGCTTTCCCGGCCGATCAGCTGGAAGAACGCCTGAAGGCCGGCTTCCTGCCGCCGCTGGAAGAAATGTCTCTGCGGACTTATTACGATACAATTGGTTCAATCCGGCTCAGGATTTCGCCCTCGAAGATGGCACCAGCTCCTTCAGCAGTCTTTGAAGAGAAAGAAGGGCACTGCCGGTGCCTGCGCTGGAATCACGAGTTTCTGGATCTGCTTGAAGAATTTGATATTCATGGGATCAGCCAGATGAACGAAAAGCTGGAAACGGAACCATATCGTTCTCTTGCTGAAAAGCAGATTGAAGGAGCCCGGACGGATCAGAGATGGCACGCCGTCCGGTTTGCTGATCAGGTATCCATGAACGGTGCATGCCGCTTTGCGGCTTGCAATGATTCTGATCATCGGACTGCAGTACTGACCGTATTCTTCGGGCCGCTGCAGAACTCGATTGGGACACCAGAAGCGTAATGTTCGAAAAACAACATTCTGATTCTGAAAGAACCGCAGTCTGAAGGACTTCTGCTTCGGATCTGACAGGAGAAAAGCTCTGGAGAAACCAGTCAGGGAAGCAGGGATGCGCTATGAAATTGCTGTAGCAGGACAATAACGGGATGCTATAATGAATTCCGGGAAATGAGGTCAGAAATGTATAAGCGTGTACTACTGAAACTGAGCGGCGAAGCACTTTCCGGTCAGGAGAAGAATTTTGATCCTGCAGTCCTCAGACATCTGGCTGAGGAAATCAAAGAAGCAAGCGCACTTGGCGTGCAGATCGCAATCGTAGTCGGGGGCGGAAATTTCATCCGCGGCAAGACGGTTGCGGAAATCGGCATTGACCGGGTCCAGGGTGATTATATGGGCATGCTCGCAACTATTATCAATGCGCTTGCTCTGCAATCAAGCCTGGAAGGCATCGGCGTGGATACCCGTGTGCAGACAAGCATTGATATTCCGAAGGTTGCAGAACCATTCATTCAGAGAAGAGCGGTCAGACATCTGGAAAAAGGGAGAGTCGTGATCTTCGGCGGCGGCACCGGCAGTCCGTATTTCTCCACGGATACGACGGCGGCGCTGCGTGCATCAGAAATCAAGGCAGATGTGATTCTGATGGCAAAGAACGGCGTCGACGGCGTCTATTCCGCTGATCCTAAGAAAGATCCGAATGCGACCCGCTACAGTCATCTGACCTATATGGATCTATTGAACAAGGGTCTTCAGGTCATGGACAGCACGGCGACCAGCATGTGCATGGACAACCATATGAAGCTGATGGTGTTCAACATGAATCAGCCTGGCAATATCGTAAAGGCAGTACGCGGTGAAGAAATCGGCACCGTCATTGAATAGGACATAAGGAGAGAAAAGTATGGCTTACCCGATCGTTGAATCATCCGAAGCAAAGATGCAGAAACAGATTGAACACCTCAGAGAAGAACTCAATACTGTCCGTACCGGCATGGCAAATCCGAACATGCTTGCAGATGTGAACGTGGATTATTACGGCAGTCCGACACCCCTGAACCAGATCGCTTCCATCAAGGTGGAAGAAGGAAGAACCCTGGTCGTAAAGCCATTTGATCCGTCTTCTCTCAAGAATATCGAAAAGGCCATCAACATGGCTGATCTCGGTATCGCTCCGCAGAATGACGGCAAGGTCGTCCGTCTGTCTGTGCCGCAGCTGACCGGTGAAACCCGCAAGGAGATGACCAAGAAGGTCGGCAAGATTGCTGAAGAAACCAAGGTTGCGATCCGCAATATCCGCAGAGATGCGAATGCGGCAATCAAGAAGGACAAGACCATGGATGAAGACATCCAGAAGGATGCCGAGAACGAGATTCAGAAGCTGACTGACAAGTACAACAAGCAGGCAGATGAACTCGCTGACAAGAAGAACAAGGAAGTTCTGAAAGTATGACCGATGACATCCGGAGCATTGCTGCCCGGATGTTTTCTGTACAAGGAATCCATGTCCATTCTGGAATTGCAATGCAAAGTGCAAGCGTTTAAAATTGAAGTAAAGCAACCACATCAGATTTTACAAAGGAGGAAAGAAAACTGATGAAAAAAGTCTTATCATTGACCCTGGCCGCGCTGATGTCTCTCAGCCTGGCCGGCTGCGGAGGAGGTTCTTCTGCAGCAGCTACCTCAGCAGCAGCTGCTTCAGAGGCCGCTTCCGAAGCACCGGCAGAAACTGCCGCAGCAGCTGCAGCATCTTCTGACATGAAGGTTGCGATGATCACCGACTATGGTGACATCACTGACAAGTCCTTCAACCAGACTACTTACGAAGCATCCAAGGCATTCTGCGATGAGAACGGAATCGAATTCGAGTACAAGAAGCCGGCAAGCGATGCAGATGCAGACCGTGAAGCTTCGATCGAAGATGCAATTTCCGAAGGCTACAACGTCATCGTCATGCCGGGCTTTGCATTTGCACAGGCAATCGCAGATGAAGCACCGCTTTATCCGGATGTGAAGTTCGTCGCTCTCGACGTTGCGCAGGCTGACCTCGATTCGGCTGCAGGCGGAACGTTCTCTGCTGACAATGTCTATTCCGCAGTCTACAAGGAAGAGCTGGCTGGCTACATGGCAGGATATGCTGCTGTGAAACTCGGCTATACGAAGCTCGGCTTCCTCGGCGGCATGGCAGTTCCGTCTGTTGTCCGCTATGGCTCCGGTTTTGTTCAGGGTGCTAACGATGCGGCAAAGGAACTCGGAAATACTGCTGATGTCGAAGTGAAGTATGTATACGGCGGCCAGTTCTACGGCGACGCTGATATCACTTCCGTCATGGATACCTGGTATCAGAGCGGCACAGAAGTTGTCTTCGCATGCGGCGGCGGCATCTACAGCTCGGCTGCAGAAGCAGCAGTCAAGACCGGCGGCAAGGTGATCGGCGTTGACGTTGACCAGGCTGCTACGATCGACGGCGACTATGGCGAAGGCATCACGGTTACTTCTGCGATGAAGGGTCTGGCTGCTACGGTCAATACGCTGCTCTCCGCAATCCGCGATGGCAAGTGGGATGAATACAAGGGCAAGGTTGAAACTCTTGGCATCGTCTCCGATGAGCCGAGCGAGAACTATGTGCAGCTGCCTGATGATACGCAGTGGGGCGATGGCTTCACCCAGGATGACTACAAGCAGCTGGTTGCAGATCTGCACAGCGGCAAGATCACGGTTGACAATTCCATCGATGCACTGCCGACGGTTGATATCGCCGTTGATGATCAGGGTTCCATCAAGGGCTGATCTGAATCACACTATCATTGCCTGCAGAGGGTTCGTCCCTCTGCTTTTTTCTGCTTTGCAGGAACCTGAATCTTCCGGTTTTATGAAAGAGCTGGTTTTTCTGAAACCATCATTGCTTCAGTATTTCTGAAAAGACTTCGTGAAGGAATGCGGGAATTCGTTCTTTTTCTCATGAAAGTCCTGCATGCATGATCTGGTGAAGTGAATTTATTCCTTCATCGTTCTCTGATTCCGGTATAATTTATATTAAAGCAACCGTTTTCAGAAAATAGGAAGGGAGGACAATTATGGCAGAGGAACAGTGCCCGTATGCAGTAGAAATGCTGCATATCACAAAGCGTTTCCCCGGAATTGTCGCAAATGATGATGTTACCCTTCAGCTGAAGAAGGGAGAGATTCATGCGCTGCTTGGAGAGAATGGCGCAGGCAAGTCAACCCTGATGTCCGTATTGTTCGGAATGATTCAGCCGGAAGAAGGAGTCATCAAGCTGAATGGAAAAGAAGTGCAGATCAATGATCCGAATGATGCCAATGCTTATGGCATTGGCATGGTTCATCAGCACTTCAAGCTGGTCCAGGTATTCACCGTTCTTGAAAACATCATGCTCGGTGTAGAAACCACGAAGCATGGCATCCTGCAGAAGGAGGAAGCCAGAAAGAAAGTCGTGGAGCTCAGCGAGCGCTATGGCCTTTCGGTAGATCCGGATGCGAAGATCCAGGATATCACCGTAGGCATGCAGCAGAGAACCGAGATTCTCAAGATGCTCTACCGGGACAATGACATCCTGATCTTCGATGAGCCGACGGCAGTACTGACACCGCAGGAAATTGAAGAACTCATGCAGATCATGAAGAATCTGGCCAAAGAGGGGAAGTCGATCCTGTTCATTTCCCATAAGCTCAATGAGATCATGGAAGTAGCTGACCGGGTTACGGTCCTGCGCAAAGGCAAGTGCATCGGCACGGTCGATGTCAGCGACACGACGCCGGAAGAACTGAGTCGCATGATGGTCGGAAGACCCGTCCAGCTGGTCGTGGACAAGAAGCCGGCCCATCCGGGAGAAACGGTTCTCGAAGTCAGAGATCTCACGATTGCCAGCAAGATTCATAAGAACAACGCAGTAAAGCATGTCAGCTTTGATGTTCATGCCGGAGAAATCGTCTGCATTGCCGGTATTGACGGAAATGGCCAGACCGAGCTTGTCTATGGCATCACCGGTCTTGAGAATGCGGTCAGCGGCACGGTGAAGCTGTGCGGAAAGGACATCACGAATGCACCGATCCGCGAACGCTCGGAAGAAATGTCTCATATTCCGGAAGACCGTCAGAAACACGGACTGGTTCTGGATTATCCGCTGGATTACAATCTCGTGCTGGAACGCTATTTTCAGCCGGAATTCACTACCAGGGCAGGCTTTCTGAAAAAACCGGCCATCCGGAGCTATGCAGAGAAGCTCATTGAAGAATATGACATCCGCTCCGCGCTTGGACCGGCTACGATTGTCCGCAACATGTCCGGCGGCAACCAGCAGAAGGCAATTGTTGCAAGAGAGCTTGATAAGCATCATAAGCTTCTCGTTGCGGTTCAGCCGACCAGAGGTCTTGATGTCGGCGCAATTGAGAATATCCATCGTCAGCTGGTCGCCCAGCGCGATGCCGGCGATGCCGTGCTGCTGGTCTCTCTGGAACTGGATGAAGTCATGAATGTCAGCGACCGCATTCTGGTCATGTATGAAGGAGAAATTGTCGGTGACCTCGATCCGAAGAAGATCACGACCGATGAACTTGGCCTCTACATGGCAGGTGCGAAACGCATGAAGGAAGGAGCAGACGCATGAAGAACAGGAAAGGCAGCCTGCTGGAGAGCGAAGGATTCCGTACCTTCCTCTCCTCGATGATCTGCATTCTGGTCGGACTTCTGATCGGCTGGGTGGTTCTCACGATCATCAATCCTTCCGGATCAGGCGAAGCAATCATCACGATTCTCCTCAACTTTCTGACCAAGTCCACCGGACCTGCCAGACTCAAAGCACTCGGCAATACACTTGCCAAGACGGCACCGCTGCTGATGTGCGCACTGAGCATCTGCTTCTGCTACAAGACCGGACTCTTTAATATCGGTGCAGCCGGTCAGTATGAAGTCGGAGCAGGAGCTGCATTATATGCTGCCCTTGCGTGGAACTGGCCATGGTATCTGTGTCTGCTCTTTGCGGCAGCTGCCGGGGCATTGCTCGGCGCGATTTCCGGCGCCCTCAAGGCATACCGCAATGTCAACGAAGTTATCTCCGGCATCATGCTGAACTGGATCGGTCTTTATTTCGTGAACATGATCCTCGGTTCCGGAGCTCCGAAAGACAGTGCCAGCCCTTATACGAAGAAACTGGCCAGTGCCAATGCTTCGGCTGTACTGCCGAGTCTCGGACTGGATAAGCTCTTTGCCAACAACCGCACGGTCACGATTGCGATTCCGCTTTCGATTCTGTTTGCCATTCTCATCAGCGTCGTTCTGAACCGGACCCGCTTCGGATATGAACTCAAGGCAACCGGATACAACCGTGAGGCAGCCCGCTATGCCGGCATGAAGGAAAAGAAGAATGTCATCCTGACCCTTGCCATCGGCGGTGCACTGGCCGGTATCGGAGCAGCGTTCCTGTTCCTTTCTACCTATCAGGAATGGTCCACGACCCAGACTTCCGTCCCGGCCATGGGCTTCAACGGCATCGCTGCAACCTTCTTAGGAGGACTTTCTCCGATCGGTTCCATCTTCGCTTCCTTCTTCATTCAGCAGATCACCGACGGCGGTTCGCTGATTGATAAAGCAATCTATCCATCGCAGATCTCAGACCTGATTTCCTCGATTATCATCTATCTCTGCGGATTTGTCGGCTTCTTCCGGTTCATGATGAAGCAGCACGCAGCTATTCGCAGAGAGAAGAATGACGGAGAAAAGAAGAAAGAGGAGGAGAAATAACTATGCTGCTGTTAGTGCAATATACTCTGATCTTCGCATCCGTGCTGATGCTGGTAGCACTGGGCGGATGTTTCTCGGAACATTCCGGTGTCATCAACCTCGGCCTGGAGGGAATCATGGTTATGGGTGCCCTCGGCGGCGCGCTTGCCATGAAGTACATGGGTGCTGATGCCTCAGCCCCGGCCATCATCTTCGGCACGACGCTTGCAGCAATTGCCTGCGGCGTTGTCTTCTCGCTGCTGCTGGCCTTTGCCTGCGTGAACTTCAATGCAGACCAGACCCTCGTCGGAACTGCAATGAACCTGCTGGCAACTGCATTCGCAACGATCATCGCCAGAGCCATCAATACAGCGGAAGACCCGAACAACGTCTCGAATACTATTCAGTACATCCAGCAGAAGAAAGCGCTGATCGTGAATATCAATGGTTTTGAATTCAGCTGGTTCATGCTGTTTGCCCTGGTCGCTTTGATTCTTGCCTACATCATCCTGTACAAGACCCGCTTCGGGCTCCGTCTGATTGCCTGCGGCGAAAACCCTCAGGCAGCCGATTCCGTCGGCATCAATGTCTACAAGATGCGCTGGGCGGGCGTTCTGATCTCCGGACTTCTTGGCGGACTGGGCGGGATCGTCTATATCACCGCCGGTGTCTCCGAATGGAAATTCGAAGTAGGCGTTGCCGGCTTCGGCTTCCTGTCTCTGGCAGTCATGATCTTCGGCCAGTGGAAACCTCAGCGCATTGCTCTGGCTGCTCTGATGTTCGGGTTCTTCCGCGCATTATCCAATGTCTATTCCGGCATTGCCTTCCTGAATGCACTGAACATCGATTCCAAGATCTATAACATGATGCCTTACATCATCTCGCTGATTGTCCTTGCATTTACTTCCAGGAACTCCGCGGCACCGAAAGCAGAAGGCATTCCATACGAGAAAGGATCCAGGTAGCAGGCAATGTATAAGCCGGAAATTGTATTCACAGGAAAAGACATTGCCCGTACCATCTCCGATGCCAGAGGCATTACCAGGAAACAGGCAGGGGAATATGTTGATTCCGTCTTCGAAGCCATGAAAAAGGAACTTGCAGAAGGGAAGAACATCTCCATTCACGGCTTCGGCAGATTCGAACAGAAAGTGCGCCCGGAACGCGGCGGGATCAATCCTCGCACGAAGGAAAAAGTACGTATCCCCGAATCCGGTACCGTTGTCTTCCATCCTGCAAAAGCACTAAAAGACAAAATCTCAGATTGAACCATAACCGCTGGCTGAAGCCGGCGGTTTTTATCTGAAAGCTCTTTCAGAAACTTTAACTGAAAATCACAGGAATTTTACAAGCAGTTGTCTGGCAGAAACATGCGCTCAATGTTAAAATGACTTTGCGTTAATAATGCGGTTTTTTGATATTCTTTTTTGGATAAACCGCAGAATTTACGCATCGCTCAGCAAAGCATACAGGAAGATTTATTTTCAGAAAATAAGAAATATTTCCTCTGGTCTTCCTGTTTCTTCTTTTAATCAGAAAACAGACAGGGTAGGTCTATGAAAACAAGAAAAGAAGATAGAAAATCAAAAGTTTCCAGAAAGCGGAAGAGCTCTCTCTTAGGGCGTGCTGCTGCCGCCGGAACCGTCATCGGAGCGACTTTCGCCGCCCATGGGAATACCGTCTATGCTCAGGAAATGGAGTCTGAGAGTGCTGCGGACAGTGAGAACGACTATACAGCAAATGCCCAGGCATCTGAGTCTGAAGCAGAATCCGTAAGCCCGGAATCTGAAAACGAAGCAGAGGCACAGCCTCAGTCCGAAGCCGAAGCCCAGCAGCAGAGCGAGCTGGAATCTGTCTATCTGGAAAGTGAATCTGCCGAAAAATCTGATTCGATTTCCACAGTTTCTGCTGCTTCTCAGTCTGAGTCTGCTGCCGAGATGCGCTCAGCACAGACTTCTGACATGCAATCCGCTTCTGCAGCTGCTTCTGAATCGCTGGCTCAGGAGAATCAGTCTCTCTTTGAAGCTTCCGGTTCTGCCGCAGTGAAATCTTCAGAAGAATCTTCCTCTCTGAACGCAGAAAGCATATCTGCCTCGAGGAGCAGATCCCTCAGCCTTTCTGCTGGTTCTGCAGCAGCAAGCACTTCTGCAAGCCAGAGCTTAGCCGCATCCGCTTCCAGCCAGAATGAGCAGGCCGCAAGCCAGTCTAAGAGCCAGAGCATTTCAGAGAGCACCAGCGCTTCGCTTTCTGTCAATGCAAGCCAGGCATCTTCTCAGAAATCTGCCATCTCTTCAGAAAGCGATGCTTCCGGAGATTCTGCTTCTCTTTCGCAATCAGCCGCAGCATCTTCTTCTATCTCTGCTTCAGAATCTCTGGCAGAGGAGAATGCTTCCCTGAGCGCGATTTCCGGATCCGTTTCTGAATCGATCAGCACTTCTGCTTCGGCATCCGCTGCTTCTTCCCAAAGCATGAAGACAAAAGAGAGCACCAGTGCTTCGGAAGCTTCTTCTAGCACTTCCGCTCGTGCAGCATCAGCTTCAGAAAGCAGAAGCATCTCTGCTTCCATGCGTTCTGCTTCCGAATCTGAAAGCACCTCTTTATCGGAAAGCACCGCTTCCATCAGAAAAAGCGAATCTCTCAGCAGAAGCACTTCGCTCTCTGCTGTTTCCAGTGAATCCCTGAGAAAGAGCGAGTCTCTGAGCAATGCAGGTACCTCTGCAAGCGACTCGTCCAGCACCTCTGCTTCTGCCGCAAAGTCGGCTTCTGCCTCTGCATCCGAAGTTCTTTCCGAGAAGACTTCCAGCAGTGCAAGCGAATCTCTTTCTGCCTCTGGTTCTCACAGTGCTTCCGGTTCCATTGCTGCCGCATCCGCATCCGAAAGCGAGAGCATTTCCGGAAGCCTCAGCGAATCTGAAGCAAGTGACAGTGCTTCTGCAAGCATCAGCGCAGTTTCGCAGAGTGAAGCTGATTCCATCAGCGGCAGCAAAGCGGACAGTCTTAGCGCATCCGAAAGCACTTCCCTCAGTACCATTGAATCCGAAAGCAGAAGCGCAGAAAGTGCCAGCACTTCGATTTCTGATTCCGCCAGTGCCAGCATGTCTGCCAGCGAATCTTCCTTAAGCACTTCTGCCAGTGCCTCTGCGGCTCTTTCAGAGTCCGCAAGAGACTCTGCTTCTGAATCTGCTTCCGCTTCCCTGAGCGAGGCCTCTGTTTCTGATTCAAAATCCGCAGCACTCTCAGAATCCAATTCTGTTTCTGCTTCTGCCAGTGCTTCAGAAAGTGTTATTAAGGCTTCTGAATCTGCTTCTGTCTATGAGAGTGAGAAGGCAAGTCTGGCATCTGAAATCATCGTAGCAAGTTGCGCATATGCATCTGCTTCTGAAGCGTTCTCTTCGTCGCATCTTGAGAATTCCTATCTGGAACAATTGATTTCCCAGATTGAGACTGCTCGCGCTAAATTGAAAAAAGTCAGGAAGACTTTCTTGCCATGGGCACGATCGTTTCTGGAGATTACTGGACAAAAGGCAATGAACTTGCTGATCTCTTAGTCAAATACCGTTTCTATCAGGAAAGTCAGGTTACCTCGATCTCTGAAGGCAGATGGGAACAGAATTCCGGAGCAGGAAACTATGTGAAAGTGACCTATGTAGGAAAAGACCAGCAGACTCATACAGCTTATTTTGATTACATCACAGTCGATAAGAATGGGAATCCGCTCTTTGATATTGAGAAGCAGGAAGGCTCTGAGGGGTCTTCTGATCCGAACGTGATCGGCGGAATTCTTGTTGTTCAGAAAACGCCTGGAGCAAATGGAAAGTTTATTCCTACAAATCGCAAGGACGTCGTAAGTTTCGGCAAAAAAGGATATGCATATTTCTCGGAAAAAGACTTTGAAAATGGAGTAGATGAATATCACAGCAACCGCAGTGCATTTACTTCAGCCTCTGAGAGTCTGAGCGAGCTTTCCTGTGAATCCAGCAACAGTTATAAATCAGTTTTTTCCAGCCTGAGTGCAAGCAGGTCTCTTAGTGAAAGTCTCTCTTCTTCCAGCGAATCCGATTCAAAGAAACAATCAGAATCCGCTTCTTCCCGTTCGGCATCTGAGAGCGAATCTCAAAAAAACAGTCAATCTGCTTCGGAATCGGCTTCCGAGTCTGCCAGGAATTCTCAGTCAGCAAGCGCAAGCAGATCCGAGAGCCAGAGCCAGAGCACAAGCGAATCTGAGAGCGGTGCATCCGCAAGCGCAAGCAGATCTGCATCGAAGAGCATTTCCGCTTCTGAAAGCAAAGCAGCAAGTGAGAGTGGTTCCGCCAGCGCCAGTGAATCTGAAAGTGAAAGTCTTTCTGCTTCTGCAAGCAAGAGCGAGTCTGAAAGCATCAGCAGCTGGAAGAGTCAGAGCAGGAATATCAGTCAATCTGAGAGTCAATCAGCAATCACCAGCAAATCCGTATCTGATAGCATCTCTGCTTCAGGATTTGCAAGCAGATCATCCAGTCAGTCTTTCTCTCAAAGCGTCAGTACTTCAGAGAGCCTTAGCGGAAAACTGAGCGATTCTGCTTCTTTGAGTGCGAGAACCTCAGCTTCTGCTTCTGCAGAACAGAGTGAATCTGTATCCGATGAAGGTAAGAGCAGTCAGAGTCAGTCTGAACAAGATAGCAGCTCGATCAGGGACAGTCTTTCTGCAAGCACTTCGGAATCAGAAAGCAGGAAGTTCTCTGAATCCGGTTCTGCTTCGGCAAGTGAGAAAGCTTCTGAAAGTGAATCCACTTCATTAAAGAAATCAGAATCCATCAGCACTGCCGCATCTGAATCAGCAAGCATCTCAGCTTTCAGGACCAGTTCCGAGAGCCAGTCCCTCTCTGAAACGAAGAGCATTTCAGAGAGTGAATCTGCTTCGGCAAGCACTGCTTCAGAAGAAAGCCGTTCTCAGAGCCGTTCCATTTCTGAATCAGCTAGCTCTTCTGCAGAAGCAAGTGCTTCCTTGAGCACTGAACAGTCTGCATCCATCAGCAATTCCGGCAGCACAAGCATTTTCGCAAGTGAGAGTGCTTCCGAGAAAACCAGTACCTCTGCAAGCAGGTCTGCTTCCGAAAGCGCAGACGCATCTGCTTCAGATAGCAAATCTCTGAGTGAAAGCTCCAGTGCTTCCGCAAGCATTTCTGCTTCAGCAAGCGCCAGTGCCTCTGTCAGTGCAGATGGATCTGAGAGCCTCAGCACTTCGATCAGCAATAGCAATTCTGTCAGCAGAAAAGACTCAGAGAGCGAAAGCAGACATGCTAGCGAATCGGAATCAGAATCCAGAAAAGAATCTGCAAGCATGTCTGCATCTGTCAGTGACAGCAGCAGCAACAGTTTAGTATCCGAGATTGAACACTCTGCATCTGTCAGTGCTTCTGAAAGCATCAGTGCTTCCCTCAGCAAGAGTACTTCTCTTAGCATCAGTGCATCTGAGAGTCTGAGCATATCTCTTAGTATCAGCGGAAGTAATTCTTCAAGCTTATCTGCAGGCCAGAGCACCAGTGAATCTAAGAGCATTAGCACTTCGGCTAGTATCAGCGGTTCTTCAAGCACAAGTACATCAGCTTCTGCGAGTGTGAGTACTTCCGCATCTGAGAGCATCAGTGAATCTGAAAGCACATCGACCAGCGTAAGTGAGTCTGATAGCGAAAGCAGCTCTGAGAGTGAATCCGAGTCCGAATCTGATAGTGAATCCGAGTCCGAGTCTTATAGTGAATCTGAATCTGAGAGCATCAGTGAATCTGAAAGCACATCGACCAGCGTAAGTGAGTCTGATAGCGAAAGCAGCTCTGAGAGTGCGTCTGAATCTGAGAGCTCATCAGAATCTGAAAGTGCATCTGAATCCGAGAGCATCAGCACTTCCGAGTCTGAGAGTGAATCGAAATCAGAGTCTGAGAGCATCAGCGAATCTGAAAGCACATCGAACAGTGAAAGTGGGTCCGAAAGCGTAAGCAGCTCTGAGAGTGAATCCGAGTCCGAGTCTTATAGTGAATCTGAATCTGAGAGCATCAGTGAATCTGAAAGCACATCGACCAGCGTAAGTGAGTCTGATAGCGAAAGCAGCTCTGAGAGTGCGTCTGAATCTGAGAGCTCATCAGAATCTGAAAGTGCATCTGAATCCGAAAGCATCAGCACTTCCGAATCAGATAGTGAATCTGAAAGCACCTCAACCATCACAAGTGAGTCTGAATCGGAGAGTGAGAGTCTTTCGACTTCAGGCAGTAAGTCTGAGTCTGGTAGCACTAGTGCATCCGAAAGCGAGAGTGTTTCAGCTAGCAGCAGCGAGTCTGAAAGCATAAGTGGTTCGGAGAGTCAGGGCAAGAGCGCCAGCGAATCTGATAGTGTTTCCGTAAGCACCTCCACAAGCGAGTCTGAGTATGATAGCACCAGTGAATCAGAGACCGAGAGTCTTTCAGCTTCAGGCAGCAGGTCCGAATCAGAAAGTGAGAGTGCATCAGCTAGCAGCAGTGAGTCTGCAAGCATCAGCGGAAGCATATCAGGTTCTGAGAGTACTTCTGGTTCTGAAAGTGGATCAGTCAGTGAAAGCCGTTCTGCTTCACAGAGCACGGAGGCTGTTGTCAGTACTTCTTCAAGTATGGCTGATTCTGGGAGCGGAAGCATCAGCACTTCGGAGGGAAGCTTTGCTTCAGATCGCACAAGTGAATCTGAGACGGCAGCAGAAACTGTAATGGCAGGAGTTCAGTCTGCCAGTGCGACTGCTCCGGGTGCTAGTGCAGTTTCGGAGACTGGTTCTGAAAGTGTTTCGTCCGGGAGTGTTCTGGATGAAGCATCTGTCAGTGAGTCTGTTTCGGCTTCTGAGAGCAGCAGTCAGAGAGCAAGCTCGAGTGACAGTGCAAGTGCCGCAGCGAGCGAAAGCAAGTCTGCTTCTGCTTCGACGGCTGCTTCGGAGTCTGAGTCTCTGAACAGCAACAGCATTTCAAACAGCATCCGGATGTCGGCAGAAGATTCCTTCAGTGAGATGTCAAGCAATCATATGGCAGAGGGCAATGTCAGCGGAAATGAAGTCAGCGCTTCGCGGACGGCTTCAGCCGCTGGGACCGAGTCAAAGGAACTGGAAGAACTGAATGGGGCGGTTCTGCTTCAGGTGAGAAAGCATTAATCAGTCAGAAACACATAACTGGTCATTCGTCAGCCGGCGGATGACCATTATGCGTATCTGAAGAATTCAGGTTTATAGGAAGGATTCATTCTGGATGGAGAAACAGAAAACACATGAGCTGCGGAATCGGATTCTGTTCACGATTCTGGTTGCCGCAGTCTATTTGCTGTGCCGGAGCATTGTCCTGTATGGCATTGATCCGGATTCCCTCAATACCGGTGCCGCAGATGTGCAGGCATTGCTTTCGATGATGGTGAGCGGGGATCGCTATCGGGTGACGGTGATGGCACTTGGCATCATGCCGTATATCAATGCTTCGCTGCTGGTGCAGATTATCTTTGCGTTCCGCAGCTCCGCTTCAAGAGCGAAGATTTCGAAAATGGAAAGTGATCGCTGGATGCGCACAGCTGCGATCCTGTTCAGCATCGTGATGGCAATCATGAGGTCTTATGAGCTGACCTACCAAAACGATCTCGGACCGATCTGGGCATTGAGGCTGATCGTGACTCTCGAGATGATTGCCGGAGCAGCAGGAATCAGCTATCTCTGCTTTGAGAATGAAAAACATGGCATCGGTGCTTCGATGCCGATTATTCTGATCAACATCGTGACTTCGCTGGTTCAGAACATGAATGCGAATCATTTCTTCGAATTCCGGCAGATGATATGGCTGTGCGTGATTGTGATTATCGGAACGGTTCTGATGGAAAATTCGATTTTCCGGATTCCGCTGCAGAGAGTATCGATTCATAACGTGCATGCGGATCAGAACTATCTTGCCTATAAGCGGGCTCCGATGGGCATCATGCCCGTGATGTTTGCGGCTTCCGCATTTTTCGCCCCATATTATTTCGTGAAGATGCTGGCGTATTTCTTCCCGGAGAATGCATCGCTTGCTTCGGCAAGTGAGAATCTGGTGCTTACCAAGCCGCTCGGGGTCGGAGTCTATCTGATTCTGATTGTGGTGCTTTCCGTGGTGTTCTCGATGCTGATGCTGAATCCGAAGGAAACAGCGCATCAGCTGCAGCGCAATGGCGACAGCATCATCGGCTTAGCAGCAGGAAAGAAGACGAAGAGGTATCTGACTGGCATTGTGCTGAAGTGGAGTTTTCTCAGCGGGTTCCTGCAGATGCTGTGCATGGCTGTTTCCATGGGGCTTTCGCTCAGGGGACAGATTCCTGCAGCGCTTGCGATGGTGCCGTCTTCGGTGATGATTCTTGTCAGTATCGTTTGCAGCTTCGTGCAGGAAATCGGAACATACTACCGGTATGACGCCTATCGGTTCTTCTTGTGATGTGAGAAAGGAGAGAGCTATGCAGTATTTCATTCCGGCGTGGTATCAGGAAAATGACTGGAGAGAAAACGAACAGGTCTGGTATCGGTCAAGGACGGTCACGGAGTTCGATGATACCGTCAAGCAGGTCCAGCTGTTCTTCCGCCGCAAGGTTGCTCCTCTGGAGGTCGTGCTGCTGAGTTTTTCCCCGAACTTCCGCCATTTCCTGCATCGCCAGGGGGTCTATCATGTGCCGTACTGGTCGTGCTTTGATGCGATGCAGGGCATTTCAGTAAGAGCCATGCATACGTTCTCGTTTCATGATCTTTCGTGGCCGGAAGACGTGGAATTCGTATATTCGCCATTTGCCGTGCTCGTCATGCACAATCGTGAGAAGTATGCAGAGATCAGCTTCGCAGAAGATGGAAACATGTTCCGGGTGGATCTGTTCCGGAATGGCCTGATGAGTGCGAGCAATTTCTATGATGACCGCGGTTTTGTATCGCAGCAGATTGCTTATGAGAACGGAGCTGCTTCGTTCCAGAGATATTTTGATGAGCAGGGAGTATGGAAGTTTGCAAGATATCTGGAGGATGGACATGTCGTCATCAACCCGGAGAGTGCATTCTTCCTGCATGGCAATGAAAAGGTTCCTTATGCAAAGCAGCGTTATCAGAATCTTGATGAAGTCATTGCCGAAGTCCTGGCTGATTTTCTGAAGGATACTTCAGAAGAAGATGTGTTCACGATTGCGATGCATCCGCTGCATTCCGAGCTGCTGAATACGGTTCTGAAAGAGTGGCCGAAGATTCTGTCGTTCTTCGAACGCAGAATGGAGGCACATGCCTTCACAGAAGCAGAACAGGAACTGCTGGATTCGGCTGGCTGCATCGTTGCGGATAAACAAAGCACTGCAGAAGAAGTGAAGAAGCATCTGCATCGCGATACGCCGATCCGGGTCATCACGCCTTATGAGACGAGAGTTGAGTTCGGCATCAGCCAGCATCTGCATGTTCAGAATATTCTGGCGGCTTGCGATGATCTGTCCGAAGAGCAGTTTGACCGCATGATCGTGCTGCTGGGCGGATATATCCGGAATCAGAATCATCGGGCAAGGGTCTGCCTGTTCACGCGGTCTTCGAAGTATGACGAGAAGATCGGCTTGCTGAAGCGGGCTCAGAATGCCCTCAGCAGAGCAGGCATGAATCCGGAGATGGCAGGAACTGAAGAAGGAGTCAGAGAGAATGATGTCTTAGAAGATCCGCTGGTCAGAGTATTTTCTGTCGCACAGTGCGTGGATGAGATGCATGTGAGCAGAACGCTCCGGGAACAGAGGGTAGTATGCGATCTGTCACCGCTGCCGGATCAGTTCCTGGAGATTTCTGCCATGAGCATGGGCATTCCGCAGATCACGATGCAGAAGACAGAATATATCGAGGACGGAAGGAACGGAAAGATCCTGAAGGACCTTTCCGGACTGCCCGAAGCAGCGGATTACTATCTGGGCAGCGTGGCGCATTTCAATGAAGCGCAGATTGCGTCTTATGATCTTGGCAGCCGGTTCACGGCGCCGGAGCTTGAGAAGGCATGGAAGGAGGTGATTCAGATTGATCAGCATTCAGGCACTGCAGCTGGGCGGGAATGATCTCTCTCTGGAGGTTGTTTTCAGCGAGGATGTGAAATGGAATTATGAGCCGGAGCTGAATGCTTCGGATCCCGAATATGACATCGCCTTCATTCTGAGAGAACTCAGCGAAGAAGAAGCGAAGTATCTGAATCGCCATGTGCGGGCCCACTGCCTGTTCTTCCTGGCAGGGCTGAAGCAGAATTCCGCAATGGAATGGCTGAGGAAAGCGAGAGCCGGACAGGAGATTTCTGCAGCAGATCTGAAGCCGTTTCTTTCGGATCAGCTGAAGAACTATGAGTCGAGGTCGTATGGCGAGAAGTTCGATCCGCATATGATGTCGGTCTCTCCGTATTTCCACGGTTCCGTGACGTGGCATGGATACACGGAGGCAGTCCTGGAAGGATCGTTCGGAGATACGATGCACCAGGCAGTATTCTGGCGCGGCAATATCCCGGTGGAAGAAGGCCAGGCAATTGATTTCTGGCTGGAGTATGAGAAGGATGATAGTGTCTCGATCGAACTGCAGATCATCCAGTTCCCGCGGGGCAGTGTTTCGGCGATTCAGAATACCTGGACCTTCTCAGAAGCAGATCTGAGGCAGCCGGTGACGATTGATAACGAGAAGCTTTCCGGGCCGGTATTTGTTTCTTTGAATGCGTGCGGGCATGGAAAACTGAAGATCCGGGCGCTGCATGACCGTTATTCCAGAAGAGGCGCAGGTGCCTTTCTCCCTGGCGGAAAACGGCTTGTCACTGCTGATGGAGAAGAAGTATTCACGTATTTTGATCCGGGGGATCTGAAACCGCCATTATGTGTGTATTTCTCCGGTTACAAGACCATGGAAGGCTTTGAAGGATACCGGATGATGAGAAGGATGGGATGCCCGTTTCTTCTGATCAGCGAATCAAGGCTTGAGGGCGGAGCGTTTTATCTTGGCAGCGAGGAATATGAATCGCTGATTGTCAGCGCCATCAGAAAAGCGTGCGGGGAACTCGGGTTCTCTGAGAATCAGGTCGTGCTCTCGGGACTTTCGATGGGCACGTTTGCGGCATTGTATTATGCGATGCGCATTGCGGCTGGCAATGTGATTGTCGGAAAACCATTAGTCAGTCTCGGCAATGTGGCTGAAAATGAACGCCTTGTGAGACCGGGATTGTTTGCGACCTCGCTCGATGTGCTGTGGAAGTCGGAAGGCAGTCTCAGCCAAGAGGCAGTAAAAGCGCTTAATGCGCGTTTCTGGGATCGGTTTGAAAAGACCGACTGGTCCGGCCGGACGATCTATGCGGCTTACATGATTGAAGATGACTATGACCAGGATGCGTATCAGAAGCTTCTGGCACATATGAAGGGCAGTCAGGCAAAGCTGATCGGCAAAGGCCTGCATGGCCGTCATAACGATGATACGCATGGCATTGTCAGCTGGTTTATCTGGCAGTATCACCGTGTGCTGCGGGAAGAATTCGGAAGAGAGCAGAAGCAGGATGAATGAACTTGAAAACAGCTGGACGATAACCTGGAACGAAAATGCCGGCGATACGTATCTGTACGGATCAGAGATCAGGTTTATTGCCCAGGATGATGTGGAATTCCGTAATGCACTGATGCCGGCCGGAACGGTGATCAAGGTCTGGTATTCGATGGTTAACTATCAGGCCGGCAGAATCGAGCCTTCGCTTCCCATTATTGATGGGGAAGGAAGCTATCATGTTTCCCTGAAGATCGACACGGATGTGCCGCAGGGAATTTTTCTGCGTTTTGTATTTCATGGAAAAAACGGAGAGGAAGCAGGAAGTCGGGTCATGGACGAGCCGGAGATGGATCTGAAGTGTCCGCTGAAGGCATACAGCTATGAAGCACAGCTGATCTGTGCCGGGGCCCATGCATTCCATTTCCATTCCTTCACGATCACGGAGACCGCTAGACAATGACAGACAGAAAGCTGAAACAGATTGCAGATGCCGTGAAAGCATCTGCCGTAAAGATCTCCCGGCTGAGCGATCAGGAGCTCAGGCTGGAGACGAAGAGACTGAAGCAGGAGCTTTCAGAAGGAAAGAGCCTGGATGAGATTCTTCCGGAAGCCTATGCAGCAATTGCTGAGGCAGATCGCAGAATCCTCGGGATCTATCCGTTTGACGAGCAGATCTACGGGGCTGCTGCACTGCATCAGGGGTGCTTAGCGGAAATGAATACCGGCGAAGGAAAGACGCTCACGGCAACGATGCCGCTGTATCTCCATGCCTTAACCGGAAAGAGCACGATTCTGGTCACGGCGAATGAATACCTGGCTTATCGTGATGCAGAGCAGATGCGGCCGGTCTTTTCCTTCATGGGCCTGACGGAGAGGGCCGGGGTCTCCAGAACTCCGGATCATTCCTTTACCAATGATGAGAAGCGGGTGAATTATGCGGCAGATATTCTGTATACGACGCACAGCGTGCTGGCATTTGACTACCTGCTCAACAACCTCGTGATGCGGGCGGAAGACCGGTTCCTGCGTCCGTTTGAGTTCATCCTGATCGATGAAGCTGATTCCGTACTGCTGGATGGCGCGCAGATGCCCCTGGTCATCTCCGGTTCGCCAAGAGTGCAGTCGGATCTTTATGCCAGTGCGGATTTCTTTGTTTCGACGCTGGAAGAAGGAAGAGACTATGAGACCGAAGAGAAGTCAGTCTGGCTCACGGAGGAAGGGACTGCCTATGCAGAACGGTTCTTCGGGATTGACAATCTCTATGCGCATGAGAACTTCGAGCTGAACCGGCATATTCAGCTGTCTTTAAGAGCCAGAGTGCTGTTTCTGATTCAGAAGGACTACATGATCTCCGATTCCGGGGAGATTGTCCTGCTCGATAACAGCACCGGCAGAAGCCTGCCTGGCATGAAGCTCAGGGGCGGGGTCCATCAGGCCATTGAACAGAAAGAACACCTGGAGCTTTCCCAGGAGCAGCGTTCAGTTGCTTCGATCACGTACCAGAATCTGTTCCTGATGTTTCCGAAGATGTGCGGCATGAGCGGCACCTTCTTTGATGCGAGAAAAGAGCTGCGCCAGGTGTATCACAAGCGGGTGGTCATTGTTCCGCCTCATAAGAAGCTGCAGCGCATCGATCGGGAAGACCGGTATTTCATGACGGCTGAAGAGCAGTTTGAAGCAGCCCTGAAAGAAGCGCTGAACCATCACGCGACCGGGCAGCCGGTGCTGATCGTCACGGCGACGATCCAGGATACGCAGATCTTCTCGCGGATGCTGGTAGATCGCCATGTGCCGCACAGCGTTCTGAATGCAAGCAATGCATACTGGGAAGCGGAGATCATCGCTGCGGCCGGCAGGAAGAATGCGGTGACGGTATCAACCGGCATGGCTGGCAGAGGCACCGATATCAAGCTGGAAGACGGTGTGCAGGAACTTGGCGGACTGGCGGTGATCGGCATCGGCCGTATGGAGAATACCCGTCTGGAGCGGCAGGCCAGAGGCAGAGCAGGCCGCCAGGGCGATCCGGGCAGCAGCCAGTTCTTCGTATCGCTGGAAGATGAGATTGTGACTCAGATGTTTCCTGATCAGACCGAAGTGGTGCTTTCCGGAAAGAAATCCATCTCCCATGGGCGGCTGAAGCGCCTGATCCAGCGGGCTCAGCGGACCATGGAAGAGCAGAGTGTCGCAACCCGCGAGCAGGCAGTCCGGTATGATCAGATTCTGAGAAGACAGAGAGAGATCCTCTATGCCGCAAGAAATCGGCTGCTGGATGGCGAAGCCGTGCAGGAAGATCTGCTGAAGCAGATCGTGCATGAGAACCTGAAGCGGTTCGTGAAGAGCCATCGCTCTCTTTCAGAAAGCGATCTCTGCCGCTATGTGCTCGATCATCTTTCGTATGAAGTGAATCCGGAAGTGCTTTCTCTGTCCCCTCAGAAAGATTCTGCGGGTCTTCTGAACAGGCTGGAGGCTTATGCGGACGGACTGCTGAAGCAGAAAGAAGATTCGTTTGAGAATGCAGAGCAGCTGCAGGAGTTCGAGCGCGCATGCATGCTGAAGGCGCTGGATGAAGGATGGATCGAGGAAGTCGACTATCTGCAGCAGCTGCAGTATGCGATCACCTCGCGAGGAACTGCCCAGCGGAACCCGATCTTCGAATACAGCCGGGAGGCATACCATTCCTTTGAAAATATGGAGCAGACGATGATGGAGAACATTGCCCGCAACTTCTTCCTGGCTGAAATAGGGCAGGGGTCTGACGGGAAGCAGATGATTCTGTTTCCGTAAGGAGAAGCGCGATGATCTACAATTTCAATCTCGGCATCGGCTGGGCATCCAGCGGCGTCGAATATGCGCAGCTCTATCGGGCCAGGATGTTCCGGGTGCTGAAAGAACCGGCTAAGTTCATCTTCACTGATATGTTTCCCCAGGAGAACATCGAGCATTTCACGAAGCATATCGGCTTTGCGGATGACGAAGTGATCTGGCTGTATACGTATTTCACCGATTTCCGCATTTCGCCGGTGACTTATACGCTGAAGCAGTTCGAGGCGACGCTTGCCGATCAGAAGTTCAGCGTGAGCAGAACAGGCAGGATCGGAAGGCTGCAGTTTCAGGATCCGGGTCACTACTGCACCATCTACTTCACGGATGAGAAACAGGATCTGGTTCATCGGGTGGAGTTTGTATCGCATGGGGCTCTGATCCGCAAGGACTACTTCACATACGGAAGAATTTACTCGGAATACTATGCACCCCTGGATGGAAGCGCGCACCTGTATCAGAGAAGGTTCTTTCATGAAGATGGGTCCATTGCCTATGAAGAACTGACCGGGCCGAAGAATTCAATGTTCCGCTTTCCGGATCATATCTTCTATTCGAAAGAAGACTTCGTCGGCTACTTCGTGCAGTGCCTGCATCTTTCCGGACAGGATACCGTGATCGTCGATCGGACGACCGGCATCGGCCAGGCAATCTTCGAGAATGCCGGCCAGGCAAGAATCGGCATCGTCGTGCATGCGGATCATTACAGCGTATCCGGAACGGATGATACGCACATTCTCTGGAATAACTACTATGAGTACCCCTTTGATCTGTACCGCCATATCAGCTTCTTCATCACCTCGACCATTGCTCAGAAGCAGAAGATGGCAGCGCAGTTTGAACACTATATCGGAGCTGTTCCGAAGATCGAGGTGATCCCGGTCGGGAGCCTTGATCAGCTGATCTATCCGAAGAAACCCAGAAAGCCGTATTCGATTGTGACTGCATCGAGGCTTGCCAGCGAGAAACACCTGGACTGGGTCATTGAAGCCTGCGTGCTTGCCAAGGCGGATGTGTCTGAACTGACGCTGGATATCTGCGGAGCAGGCGGCGAGTATCAGCGGCTTGAAACTCTGATCAGGAAGCGGAATGCTTCGCGGTATATTCATCTGCTCGGTCAGCAGGAAATGAAAGACCTCTATCAGGACTATGAGCTGTATCTTTCCGGTTCGACGAGCGAAGGATTCGGGCTCAGCCTCATGGAAGCAGTCGGCAGCGGCTTGGCGATGATCGGTTTCGATGTTCCTTATGGAAATCCTTCCTTTATCCGTAACGGGAAGAACGGAACGCTGATTCCGGTTTCGGAAACGATGAGCGACCAGGAGCGGGTACAGGCACTGTCTGATGCGGTTGTGCAGTATTTCCTGACGGCTGATCGCAGGGCATATTCGGAATGTTCTTATGAGATTGCTTCAGAGTATCTCACAGAAAACGTGGTGCAGAAATGGAAAAGCGTGATACAGGCAGAGTAAAAGAGGAAGGAATCCTGCTTCTTGATCATTATGATGAAGCAGCAGAGATGCTGAAGGATTCGTTCCGGAGTGCGGGTTTTTCCGGGCCGGTGGTCGTGCTTTCCGAAGAAGCGTCGCTGCCGGATGATGTCATTTCTCTGTACCGCATGTTCTGTTACGATGAAACTGCGGGTGCGCTTTGCGGAGCAGTCCATGTGCCAAGGAAGAAAAGCGAGGCTGAGATTCAATCGTACCGTCTAGGTCATGCGGGCTGGCTGCCGGGCACGAGCAGGTATTTCAATCAGATCGAGCTTCCGGATTACTGGGAGATCAGTGCGGACGGCATGTCGGCAAGGGTCTATGACCGCAATCACCTGAGAGCCCGGATCTTCTATGCAAAGACTCTGCATAGCCGGATTGTCAGCGATGCGGACTGGCTGGATGAAAACGGAATCGTGCGGTTCACCGACCACTATGATCTCCATGGTCTTCTCTATGCAAGAACGATCTTCAATGAGAAAGGCGAGCGGTTCTCCTGCTCGTGGATGGATGAAGAAGGAAGAGAACGGATCGTCGAGAACTATGTGACCGGAGATATTCTGGTCAATCGGAATGGGATGACGGAGCTGTTCAGCGGCCGGACGGAACTGGCAGTTTCTCTGATCAGGGAGCTTGGCTATGAAGGACAGCGGATCTTCTACAATTCGCTGTCGACGCCGCTGTTTGTCAGCGAACGGCTGGCTTCTTGCAAAGCAGGCAATGTCCTGTTCTGGCAAGAGGAGCCAAGAGACGATATTCCCGGAAACATGCAGATGATCCTGGCAGGAAACTCGCATACGAAGGAAATCCTCGTGCAGAACAGAAAGAGCTGCCGAAAGCTGCTGTCGCTCGGGGCTTCTTCGGAAGAGGTGCGTCCGTATGGATTCGTGTACGCGTTTGACCATGCAGGAAGGAACCGGAATGAGGTGCTGATCTGCACAAACTCGGATCAGATCGCTTCGCTGGAAGAACTCGTGAAGGGACTGCCGGAGATGAAATTCCGGATTGCGGCAGTCACGGAGATGTCTTCGAAGCTGCTGACCTTCGGTTCTTATCCGAATGTGCGGCTGTATCCTGCTGCTTCCCGGCAGATCCTGAATCAGCTCTTTGCGGCGTGCGGCTGGTATTTCGATATCAACTACGGGAATGAGATCGTCTCGGCCGTGAAGCATGCATTCCTCAATGAGATGCTGATCATGGGCTTTTCATCCACACTGCATCGGCCGCAGTATGTGGCGGAAGAGCATGTGTTTGCGGATGCGGAAGGGCTGATTGCAGAAGTGAAGAAGCTGATGGCATCAGAATCCATGCAGGAAGAACATCTGTCTCTTCAGAAACAGGCAGCGATGTCAGAGCCGATCACCTCTTATCAGCACTTGTTTCTGAATCACTGATCTGCTGCCAGCGGCAGATCTTTTTCATGGTTTCCATCCCAGGAGAATCAGCAGAATGCGTGCAGATCGTTTATAATAAGGAACATGACAGGAAAAGATGAACAGAAAACTTCCCGGCTTCTGATCGTAATCGTGGTTATTCTCGCTGCTGTGATTGCAGCATTTCTGTTTCTGCTGCACGATCCGAAGAACAGCAGTGCTGCTTCTTCGGATCCTGATACGATCGGCGAGAAAGCTTCGCTTGCGACCGCCGGGGCGATGAGCGTTCCTTCCCAGACGACCGAGATGTCTTCGCTGAGTATTTCTGTGAATGATTACAAGGTGTTTGCGCTGGATGGTCTTGATTTCCGGTTCGTGATTGCCAATGTGCATATTGAGGGAGAGAGTCCGCTTAATGTTTCGCTGTCTCATTTCACGACTAGTGAAGGCATCCGTCTGGATCAGGTTTCTGATTACGTGAATACGCTGGAAGAGAATAACCTGTTTCTCGGCAGGCAGAATGTGCTGTTCTCGCTGATCTCGGAGACCTCTCCGTTTGATGCGAATATCTTCATTCCCGTGAAGGATTCTTCATTGAGCAGCGTTACGGTATCCATGGATTTCCAGACCAAGGCACTTTCCTTCTCGCTCTCTGACCCGAAGGGGACTTCAGAAATGCTTGCTTACACGGATGGCGATGTCATCACGGATGGCAAGACGTATCAGATGACGGTCTCGAAGGCAAGAGAGATCACCGGCGAACCGCTGTATCAGACCATGAATGGCCAGGACCAGGAATACCTGCTTCCTTCGACGACCCGGGTCTATGCGTTTGAGGTCGATGCCGTGTCGCTGTATGGCGATACGATTTCGCTGGAAAGTGCACAGTATGTGCCGGCGAATTCCTCGGAAGTATTTGATGCGCTGCCGCTAGAGGTCCATACACTGAAATTCCAGAATATCCTCGGGAAGACGATTTCGGATACGTCTTCGGGATATCTGTTCTTCTATGCATATGATCCGGAAGATCATCCGATCACGTATACCGGCGTGCTGAAGCTGAAAGTCAGCGGCCAGGATACGTGGATCACGGTCAATGTGAACCTGAATGAGTAAAGGAGTGACAGAATGAGAACGTTTCCGATTCTGACAGCAGTGCTGAGTCTCGCGGTTTCTCTGGTCACTGCATTGCCCGCAATGACCGTGGAAATCTCGGCAAAGGAAGAATATGACTATTACCCGATGGCCTGCAGTCTCTATGAAGTAGACAAGGTCGTTTCGTCCGGCGGCAATGCAGGCTTTGAGATGACTGCCTGCACTGGCGACTATTCCGAAGCGAAGCGGCAGATGTATGCGCTCGGCGATGCCGGCGTCATCCGCAGCAGTGCTTCGTATTCGCCAAGCAGAATCATCGATATGAGTGCCGGCGTCGTCTATACGTATCCGCAGCGTTCCGGTTCCAATACCGTCACGATCTACCAGTATTATGATCTTTCCGGCTCCATGCCTGCTTACAATAAGACCACGGCAGTCACCTGGCACCGGGAGCTGCAGTATCTCGGCCTGTATTCCGTTCCGGACAGCGACGGCAATGCGCAGGTACTCGTCGATGCGGCGGGCTTTGAAGGCTATGTTAACCTGAAGAATGTCGATCTCATTCCGATGGCAGTCATTGAAAACGGCTGGGGCATGTATCTTGGCGGCAATTCGACGTATGACGGCGAACAGCCGTTTCTGACCTATGCGCATCAGCAGTATTACAAGGTGGAGCAGAATGGGAATTATGCCGATCTCGTGCTGCATTATTTCAGCGGCTGGGGCAATCCGTCCAATGGCGGCCAGGTTCAGGAATGGACCAGTGCGGTCGGACCGGCAGCTGACTGGATGAAAGTCGGTGATGTCTATTACAGCTATGACAACACGACGTTCTATACCGACCGTACCTGCCAGAACCAGGCGGGAGTGTATTATCCGTATTATGAATTCGTGTTCCTGCGCTCGAAGACCGGAATCTCTGAGAGCACGTTCAATCAGTTTCTGAGCTCAGTCGGGAAGGATTCCTCGAGCAAGCTCTGGAATACGGGTTCGATCTGGCTTTCTGCCCAGGACAAGTATGGGGTCAATGCCCTGGAGATCTTTGCGATGGCATGCCTGGAGTCAGGCTATGGCATGAGCGCCTATGCTCAGGAAAGAAACAATCTCTTCGGCTGGAATGCGGTGGATTCCGACCCGGATCAGGCTTCGTATTTCAGCAGTGTCGAGCAGGCGATCAATGAACATATGAGCATCAATCTGAGAGGATATCTGGACATCAATGATGCAAGATACTTCGGGTCGCATCTTGGCAATAAGGGTTCCGGCTTCAATGTGAAATATGCTACGGACAACTACTGGGGCGTCAAGATCGCTTCGATTGCCTATGCGATTGACAAGTGCGACAACGACTGGAACGGAAAGCTGACTGATTTCAATTCGGTGAGTCTTGGCATTGCAAAGAATGATGCCCATGTGGATATCCTGAAGTCAGTCAACGGATCCGTGCTCTACAATACGGAATACGGTTCCCGCTATCAGAAGAACCATACGCTTGCGATTCTGGCAGAACGGGATGGATGGTATGAAGTGCAGTCCACGAATGTGCTGGATACTTCCGGCAATGTCGTCACCCACCTCAGCAGTATGGGAGGGCTTGATTATAACTTCGATACGATGGTCGGCTGGATCCGCAAGGATCAGGTGACGCTGATCAATACGACGCCGATCCAGATCACCGGAAGAACGGCGACTGGTGACGCGGTGCAGACGCTGGATGCGCTCAGCTGGAATGAGAATGGCACGCTGCATCTGGAAGGAAGAAGCTATGTGCCTGGCATTCTGACCGACAGCGAGAATACGGTCACGGAAACTCTGACGATTCAGAGCGATGCCTTCGCTTCTGTTTCAGAGATTCCGCTTACGGTTTCTGCCGACAGCGATGTCGTGAAGTGGAGCACTGATCTTGATGTTTCCTCTCTTGGGGAAGGAACATATTTCTTCAGTTTTGCAAGGTCTTATTCGGCAGTATCGGAATACAGCAGCACGTATTGGCTGCCATTGATCCAGAGCCTTCCGGATCCGCATACTGCCAATGGCAATTCGTATGCCTTCTCGTCGGCATCCTTGTCCGGAACAGATGGACTGGCACTGACGGTGCAGAAAGTGAGCTGCGGCGTGAATGCGTCGTATGATGAAGCAGCTGGTTCCTGTGTCTGTGCAGATGGATATGAGAACTACACCGAAGGAACCGGATGCACCATCAAGCCGACGGAAGATGTTAGCGAGAATGTGATGAGAGGCGTCGAAAGTGCTTCTCTGAAGGATCAGGTGCTGACGATCAGCGGTATGGCCTTCCTGAAGGGCATGGATGCCAGCGACAGCAATCAGGTTTCTCTGATCTTCCGGAATATGGAAACGGACGAAGAGAAGGTCTTTGATGCAAAGATGAGCGATCTGCCGTCTCCGGTCAGCCTCGGCGATTCGTATACGTATTCGCATGTACTCTATGAAGTCTCTGCAGATCTCTCAGGGCTTGCGGCAGGAACGTATGAGATCCAGGTGAAAGTCACCAATGGGGAGGAATCCGGGACAGTGCCTCTGTACTGCACGAAGGATGATATCGATCAGAGTGAGAATCGAACCGACGGATCCATCGTGAGCTTCTATGCAGAACCGATGTACAACTATCGTCTCGAGGTTTCGATCGGTACGTCCGGCATTGATAAGTCTGTCATCAGCAAGCCGATCCGCAGTGCTTCTGTCTTCGGAACGAATTCACTCACGATTGAAGATGGCAAGTTCAGTATCGATGCATATGGTCTGCTAAGAGGGACTTCCATCACGGCAGACGATCATCCGTCCTATACGATTCTGATCGAGGATGAGAATGGAACTGTAACCTCGTATTCCATGAATACGAAGGCATGTCCGGTAGATCTCGGAAAGATGCTGCAGTCGGATTACACGGCTGATGAAGCATGCTTTGACGGATCGATTGATCTTGCTTCTCTTTCAGAAGGAACCTATACGCTGTATCTGGATCTGAAGACGGATTCGGCAAGAGATATCTATGAGCTTTACAGTCTCAGAGACATGGATCCGGTCACGGATACGTATCAAGGAAGAACCTATACGATCGCCAAGGGAAAGATTCATGATCGCTTTGAGCTGACGATTGCGGCTGATGAGGGGAATGCGAATGGTTAGACTTGCAAAGACAACAAAGATCCTGCTCGGGGTTGCTATCGGTCTGGGAACGGCGACGGTCGGAACGGCAGCGTACTATTTTTCCTCGGCTCCTGAAACGGCGAAGATCACGGTTCCGTCCTTCATCGGAAAGACGAAGAGCGATGTCGAAAGCTGGATGACAGAGAATTCGGTTTCTTCTGATCAGTGCACCTTCGACTATACGTATGATGAAGAAAAGGATCAGGATGTCGTCCTGTCTCAGAGCATTGAAGCAGATTCGGTCTTAGGGTCTGAAGAGGTTCTGGAGATCACGCTGTCAAATGGACCGGATCCGGACAAGGAATTCAAGATGCCTGATTTTACCGGCAAGAAGCAGGCAGAGGTCGAGCAGTGGTTTGAAGACCATAAGTTCACGGCAGTGAGCTATGCCTTTGAGAGCGATGACAAGGTAGAAAAGGGTGTGTTCCTGAAGGCTTCTGCAGATGCAGGCACGACCATGAAACGTTCTGATGAGCTGACGATCACATTCTCAAGCGGCAGCGATTCCGACGAAAAGACTGAAGTGACCGTTCCGGATTTCTCTTCGTATTCGCGGAAGAATATGCAGGCATGGGCATCGCAGAATGGCATCACGCTGACGATTGCGGCCCAGGCTTCTGATACGGTAGCCAGCGGCGGCTTCCTCTCGCAGAGCGTGAAGGCCGGAACGAAGGTGAAGTCCGGTTCTTCGATCACCGTGACCTTATCTTCGGGCAAGGCCATCAAGATCGTGAGCTATGTCGGCAAGACGAGAAGCGAAGCAGAGACCTGGACAAGTTCACAGAAGCTCAAGAGCAGTGTCACGCTTCTCTACAGCAGCAGCGATGCCGGCATCGTCCTGTCGCAGTCTCCGGATTCCGGTACGGCTGCAGAAGGGACAACGGTGAAATTCACTGTTTCTGCAGGAAAAGTGAATCTGCAGGATTATACGGGCAAGACAAAATCCGCATTTGAAGCGTATCTTTCTTCCCTGAATGCAGAGAACAGCAGCAGCGCAAAGATCACGGTTTCCTATCAGGAAACGGAAAGCACTTCGGCAGCGGGTACCATTCTGTCCCAGAGCGTGAGCGGGCTGGTGGCTCCGGGTACCAGCGTGACGGTTCAGGTTGCCATCGGAAAGAAATACAGCGTAACCAGTCAGGCTGGCAAGTCTCTGGACAGCTTCAAGAGCTATCTGAGCTCGATGGGTCTGAATCTCGGCAATGTTTCCTATGTTTACAGCGACAGCTACCGTTCAGACGTCCTGGTGTCCAATGATACGGGCAGCTATGAATCCGGAGCCTCGATTAACTGTGTGGTTTCAAAGGGTTCCTATTCCTGGGATCCGGGCAGCCTCGTGAATGCTGGTTCCAGCTGGAGCTCTCTGTACAGTGCTTCTGCAGATGCGAGAAAGAACGGCTACACCGTAACGAAGTCGGATGTGGAAAGCAGTCAGTATTCGGAAGGACAGATCGTCGGCTGCACCGTGAGCGGAAAGAGCATTTCCTGCCAGGTATCGATCGGCTCCTATGTGACGATTCCGGATGTGACCGGAAAGGACCATTCGGATGCTTCTTCGACGCTGAGCAGTCTCGGTCTTTCGGTCACGGAGCTGGAGCAGAGCTATTACAGCGATGTCACCGCGGGTCAGGTGGTTGGTCAGTCGCTTTCTGCCGGAACGAAAGTCCGAGCAGGAACAGCGATCACGATCACGTATTCGAAGGGACCGGAACCGGTTGTGACGGCGACGATTCCGACGATCTATACGGCCCTGTATGATGGCATGAAAGGTTCGGAGATTGTCTCGAGCCTGACGCAGACGCTGAATGCGGCGGGATTCTACAACCTGAACTTCGTGAAGATTTCGACGGGAAGCACGACGAGCATCAATGCGCTGAAGTCGGTTTCACCAGCACCTGGTTCCACGATCAATGTGAAGGACCAGATCACGATCGAGTATTATTCCGCAGACTGAAAAGAAGAAACAGATCACCAGGGACTCGCTGGTTCCATGCATACAGCGGAGGCCCTGGTGATTATGCTATAATTCTTCTGGCTGAAAAGAGAACATGGCTATGAAAGAATGCAGACACGTTGCGATTATCATGGACGGAAACGGCAGATGGGCGAAAGCCCAGGGAAAGCCGCGGACGTACGGTCACCTGGTCGGTTCGGATAATGTCCGTACCATTGCGATTGCTGCGGATGAGCTCGGGGTGAAGTATCTGACGCTCTATGCGTTTTCCACGGAGAACTGGAAGCGGTCGCAGGAGGAAGTGGGCTATATCATGAAGCTGCCTGCTTATTTCTTCCGGAAGTATATGCAGGAGTTTCTGGACCGGGGCTATCAGATGCATATGATCGGCGAGCTGGATGCCTTGCCGGAGAGCACAAGAAAGGTGCTTCTGGATGCGGTGGAAGAGTCGAAGGATAATACCGGTCTGAATCTGAATATTGCGATCAACTATGGTTCGCATCGGGAGATCGTGCTGGCTGCGAATCAGTATGCGAGAGATGTCAAAGAAGGAAAAGCAGAGCTCGGCATCGATGAGAAGGGCTTTGAGAAGTATCTGATGACGAAGGATTTCCCGCCGGTGGATCTTCTGATCCGCACGAGCGGGGAAGAGCGGATCTCGAATTATCTGCTCTGGCAGATTGCCTATGCGGAACTGGAATTCGTGCCGGAGAGCTGGCCGGAGTTTACACCGGAGGTATTCCGGCGCTGCATGGAGGAATACCAGGCCCGTGATCGCAGATTCGGAGGCGTGAAGGCATGAGTGATACGAAGAAGCGGGTCCTCACCGCGGCAGTGCTGATTGCGATTATCATTCCGCCGTTTCTGGCAGGCGGAATCTGGATTGATCTCCTGATGGCGGTGATCTCGTTTTTCGGTGCGTATGAGCTTGCCAGCATGAGCGATCAGAAGCCGCACATGGGCATGACGATCCTGACGGCGGCGGCGATCATCCTGCTGTACCATCTGGAAGGCGAGCTGATCCTGGCCGGGTTTGCATTATGGATCATCGTGCTGTTTGCAATCCATATCTTCTATGAACCATTCTCGACTGATGAGGTCGTCTATATCTATGCGATTTCATGCATCCTGGCGATGGCATGGAATGGCGTATGCAGAATCTACAGAACCATACTCGGGCCTGATACGATGATCTATGTCGCGCTGGCCTGCTTTCTGTGCGATACGGGAGCCTGGTTTTTCGGCAGAAAGTTCGGAAAGCATAAGATGATTCCGCGCATCTCTCCGAAGAAGACCTGGGAGGGCAGTATCGGCGGCTATCTGACCGGACTTGTGATTTCTCTTGTCTATGGGTTGTTCTTCGTGCCGGAGATGCCCATCGGATTGTTAGTAAGCGGATCTCTGGTACTGCCTGCGGCAGCTCAGATCGGGGATCTTTCGTTCTCGAGCACGAAGCGGCATTTCGGCATCAAGGATTTCGGCAAGCTGCTGCCTGGTCATGGCGGCATCCTGGACCGGATTGACAGCCTGGTGTTCTGCTTCATGGCATTCAATGCACTGATGCTGGCATGGGGGATCTGAATATGACGAAGAGATTTGTACTGCTCGGAGCGAGCGGTTCGATCGGCACGCAGACGATCGATGTGATTCTTCAGCATCCGGATCGCTTTTCTCTGACGGCATTCGGAGTAGGCAGAAGGATTGAGACGGCCAGAAAGCTGCTTGGCATCTTTCCGGTGACCAAGGTTTCCGTGATGCGGAAAGAAGATGCTGAAACCTTAGCTGCAGAATTTCCTCATACGAAGTTTTTATGGGGAGAAGCAGGCATGGAAGAGCTGGCATCGGGATCGGATTATGATGTGCTGATCAATGCGCTGGTCGGGTTTGCGGGCTTTGCGCCGACCCTGGCCGCGATGAAGGCGCATCATGATGTGGCCCTGGCCAACAAGGAGACGCTGGTCTGCGGCGGAGCGCTCATTAAGAAGGCAATGCAGGAATACGGCGTGCGGCTGTATCCGATCGACAGCGAGCATTCGGCCATCTGGCAATGCCTGCAGGGCAATCAGATGAAGCAGGTGAAGCGGCTGATCATCACGTGCAGCGGCGGCGCCTTCCGGGATAAGAAGAGAGAAGAACTTGCGCATGTGACGCTGGAAGATGCTCTGGCCCATCCGAACTGGTCGATGGGACCAAAGATCACGGTGGACTGCGCAAATCTCATGAATAAGGGATTTGAAGTGACGGAAGCGCACTGGCTGTTTGATCTTCCGTATGAGCAGATCGACGTGCTGATGCATCGGGAGTCCGTGATTCATTCGATGGTCGAGTACTGCGATCACAGCGTGATGGCTCAGCTCGGAGCACCGGATATGCGGCTGCCGATTCAGTATGCGATGAGCTGGCCGGACCGTCTGCCGCTGCATCAGGATCACCCTCTGGATCTTTCAGAGATCGGAACACTTCATTTTGAGAAACCGGATACGGAGCGGTATCCGCTGCTTGCCTTAGCCTATGAAGCAGGAAAGAAGGGCGGCAATCTCGGAGCGATCATGAATGCGGCAAATGAGGCTGCCAATGCGGCTTTCCGCAGACATGAGATTCCGTTTCTCTCGATTGAGCAGATTGTGATTGATACGGTGCATCATGCGCCGTTTGCAGAGCTTTCCAGTGTGGACGACCTGATTCAGGCAGATGCCTGGGGCAGAGCTTATGCGGAAGAACAGATCAGAGGAGTACTCATTAACGAATGACGATTATCTATTTTATCCTTCTTCTTACGGTGATTATCTGCATCCATGAGGCAGGTCATCTCTTTGCGGCAAAGAAATTCGGCGTATACTGCTACGAATATTCGTTCGGCATGGGACCGGTCATCTGGAAGCGGAAGAAAGCCGAGACGCAGTACAGCATCCGGGCGATTCCGATCGGCGGCTTTGTCGCAATGGCGGGAGAGCAGGATGGCGATGCGGCTTATCCGGATGTCACAGTTCCCGACGGCAGGCGTCTGACCGATAAGCCATGGTGGCAGAAAGTCATCATCATGCTGGCGGGAGTATTCATGAACTTCGTGCTCTGCTGGGTGATCTTCTCGCTGATCATCCTGCATGCAGGATCGTTTGCGGTATCTCCGAAAGCGGTGATTGAAGAAGTCATTTCCGCTAGTCCTGCGGAAGCAGCAGGACTTGAAGCAGGGGATGAGATTGAAGCAATCGTGCTTTCTGATGGAACCGAGTATCATCCATCAACCTATCAAGACCTGCAGCTTGAACTGTCTTCGATGTCGGATCAGCCGATCCAGCTGACGGTGCTGAGAGATGGCAAAGAACTCACCGTCTCCGTGACTCCGGAATATAACGAAGAATACCAGTACTACATGATCGGCATCCGCGGTCCTTCGGCAGAAATGAAAGATGTGAATCTTCTGAACTGCTGGGGCTTCGGAGCACAGGAGATGTGGACGGTGACGAAGCTCATGATGAGCGCGATCCGCAATCTCTTTGCTGGAAGAAATCTGAATCAGCTCAGCGGACCGGTTGGCATCTATCAGGCGACGGAACAGACCGTTTCGTATGGTTTCTCGAGCTTCCTGTTCCTGATGGCAGAGCTTTCGCTGAATGTCGGCGTCTTCAATCTGATTCCGTTACCGGTGCTGGATGGCGGCCAGGTCGTGATCACGATCGCCGAAGCCATTGCTCATCGCAAGCTGAATGAGAAGGTCAAGATCGGGCTCATGGGAGCCTGCTGGGTGCTGCTGATCGCATTGATGCTGTTTGTTACCTGGAATGATGTTTCCAGAATGATCGGATAGAAAGAAGGTATTCACACATGGCAACTATTCTCGTAACCGGAGGAACCGGATATATCGGTTCCCACACATGCGTTTCCCTGATTCAGGCTGGATATGAGGTCATCGCGCTCGATAATCTCTATAACTCCAATGAAGCCGTTCTGGACCGCATTCAGACGATCACCGGTGTGAAGCCGAAGTTCTACCGGACTGATGTGCTTGACAAGGATGGACTGAAGAAAGTATTCGATGAGAATCATATCGACGCCGTCATCCACTTTGCCGGCTACAAGGCAGTCGGAGAATCCGTTCAGAAGCCGCTGACGTATTATGAAAACAATATCTCCGGTTCGATCAATCTGTACTGGGCAATGCGCAATGCCGGCTGCAAGACCATCGTCTTCAGCTCCAGCGCTACCGTCTACGGAGCACCGGAGAAGTGCCCGATCACCGAGGATTCCAAAGTCGGCGGAACCACGAACCCATATGGCACCAGCAAGCTCATGAATGAGCGCATCCTCGAGGATGTCTCGAAATCGGATCCGGAATGGTCAGTCATGTTATTAAGATATTTCAATCCGATCGGAGCGCATCCGTCCGGACTGCTCGGAGAAGTTCCGAACGGAATCCCGAACAACCTCGTTCCGTATATTGCAAGAGTTGCCAACGGCCAGCTGGAATATCTGAGAGTCTGGGGCAATGACTATCCGACTCCGGATGGAACCGGTGTCCGTGACTACATCCATGTCGTGGATCTGGCAGATGGACATATCGGAGCGGTGAAGTATGCGCTGGAACACAAAGGTGTCGAGCATGTCAACCTCGGCACTGGCAAGGGATATTCCGTCCTGGATGTCCTGCATGCATATGAGAAGGCATGCGGGAAGAAGCTTCCGTACAAGATCATGCCGAGAAGACCTGGCGACATCGCAGAATGCTATGCCGATCCTTCCAAGGCAAAGCGCCTGTTCGGCTGGGAAGCCAAGTATGATATCGATGATATGTGCCGCGATTCCTGGAACTTCACGCTGAAGAATCCGGACGGCATTCATTGATCCTCGAAGCTCATCCGTCCCGGATGGGCTTTTCTTCCTAAGGGAGGAGGGAAAAAGACATGGTTCAGAGAAAGCACAGACGTCAGCAGAAAACATGGGTGATCCTCGCGGTGATCGCAGCCTTGTTTCTTGCCTCAGGAATCTATTTCGGAACATACTATCACGCCGATGAAACCGCACATGCCGCGATGCAGAGCGATGATGCCGTGACGATCGCTGAAATTCCGCAAGGAGGATATCTCTTTGACGGACCGGGCGAAGGGACCGCGATGATCTTCTATCCTGGTGCGAAGGTGGAGACGATCGCCTATGCGCCATTGCTGCATCAGATTGCGGCTGAGGGCTGCGATGTGTTTCTGCTTGAGATGCCATTCCATATGGCTTTCTTCGCATTAAATAAGGCAGATCAGATCCGTCAGGACTATGAAGAGACAAGCTGGTATATGGCCGGGCATTCGCTCGGGGCAGCGATGGCTGCACAGTATTCTGCTTCGCATCTTGAAGAGTATGACGGTCTGATTCTTCTCGCAGGGTATCCGACAGCGGACCTGCATGCAGAGAACTTCCGTCTCTTAAGCATCTATGGATCAGAAGACGGCCATCAGAAAATGCTGCAGAAGAATCCGCAGTATGATCCGGATGATACGACGATCGTTGTTCTGGAGGGCGGAAACCATGCCCAGTTCGGAAACTACGGCATTCAGAGCGGAGATGGCGTCGCATCCATCTCCCGCCAAGAACAGCAGAAACAGACCTCTCTAGCGATCCGGGAATTTTTGAAGAACGATTGAGGACTTTATGAAGAAGATTGCAGAAGCGTATTCCATTGCGGCAGGAGGGATGCTGTTCTTTGCGGCTTTTCTGTCGCTCGGATATGCCCTCTGTCCCGAGACGATGCAGGGCGGAAATGCCTATGCCCCGACTGCAGAACCTGGAAGAATACTCGTATGGATCGGAAGTCTCGGCTGGGATCATCCTGGCATCGTGCTTTCCATCTGTCTTGGCCTTGGCCTTACGGACGAATTCCATGTCAGTGCTTCTCTGCTCTCATTTCTGTCTTATGAGGTGCTTGCCCATGGCATTTCCCGTTTCATGTCATTCAGCACTGCCCGGAATGATATCCCGTATGCACTGCTCGGAATGATTGCGGCAATCCTTGCCTGCACTCTCTTTCAGCGGGTTCTGAAGAAGTCCTGCGACTTCTGGAAGAAGCTGCTGGAAGCAGCACTGCTCCTCATTGCCGGTTCTCTGTTCTCTGCAGTTCTGTTCTCACTTCTCTGGCCGCCTTTCTATGATGGCATCACAGCGCTTGGCAGATGGTGTGCGGATGGCAGCGTGAAAGGTGCATTCTGGTTCCATGTCTTCGAACGGCTTCTGGCTCCATTCGGCATGGAGCGCGGCCTGAACCGGATGGTATGGAGTGCAGGAACCGGTTTAGGAGATCTTTCGTACTTCTGGGCAAGGAAGACTTCCGAATATGTCTCCTGGCCATCAGGGCTCTATATGTCGGGCTTCTTTCCAATCATGATGGGCGGCATTCCGGCGGCCTGCGCGGTGCATCAGAATCACGATGGAAACCGGCGCTGGGGAATGATCGGTCTGGTTTCGTTTCTCGGGGGAACGGTGCTTCCCTATGAATATCTGCTGCTGGTGCATCCGCTTCTGTATCTAGGCTATTGCCTTTCCTATGGCATTTCCGCAGTGCTGGCAGATCTTCTTTCCTTCCGGGCCGGGCTGGCCTTGTCCGGAGGGTTTGCGGACTTCTTCTTCAGCGGCGTCATGCCAGCTTCGAAGAACCCGCAGAGGATTCTCCTCCTCGGAGCACTTGCGGCAATGGTCTTTGCAGGAACTGCGTATCTTCGGACGAGGAAGAAATGACAGGGGATCCTTCCGTCCTTCTGCTAAGGATAGAGAAGAAGGAAGGTATTCTTTATGGGCAGACTCAATTTCATCACTGAACTCATTCCCGGCATTCTGTTTGCGGGCATCGGCCTTGCCGGACTGATCCTGTTTCACTCTGCGGGACCGGGAATCATCCTCACCGGTATCCTGTTCAGTGCAGCCGGAGTGCTGATTCTCATCCGGGCGATTGCAAGGATCCGCAGGATTTCTGCTGCCGAGAAGCATGGAACGAAAGTTATTGCCGAAGTAGTCACGTGCTATATCGACTTCTCGGTTTCCGTGAATGGCATCTCTCCGTATCTTCTGGAATGTGCATGGCAGAATCCGGCAACTGGAGAAGTATGCCATTTCTGCTCGGATCCGATCTACCGGAATCTCTCCTTCGTGCAGCCGGGAACGCCAGTAGAAGTGATGGTGGATCCGGAGAATCCGGAGATCTATGCCGTGCACTGGAAGAGTGTGCTGCAGGCAAAGAACCAGGTGCAGACATGGCAGAGCGTCTGAAGAATCTGCCGGAAAGCGAACGGCCCAGGGAGAAAGCGATCATGCATGGTATCCGCAGTCTTTCCAGCCGCGAGCTGCTGGCGATTCTGATCCGCAGCGGCATCCGGGGCACGTCTGCCCTTGATGCGGCTGATCATCTGCTGATGAAAAGCGGCGGGGTGAACGGGCTGTTGAAGCTTAGCCGGTACGACATGAAGCAGGTCCCTGGAATCTCAGAAGTCAAAGCGCTGGAACTGGAAGCCTGCATGGAGCTTTCCAGGAGGATCTCGTATGAGCGGGCCGCGGAAGCAGATGTCGTGAGAAGTCCGGAAGGACTCTATGACTGGCTGAAGAAGGAGATCGGCAGCGGCGATCAGGAACAGTTCATGGCCATCTTTCTGGATCAGGCGAATCATATTCTTTCAGCAAGGACGCTGTTCATCGGCACCGTGAATTCCAGCATGGTCAGTCCGCGAGAAGTATTCCGGGAAGCCCTGCTTCATGGGGCCGTGAATGTGATCGTCGTGCATAATCATCCTGGCGGGACACTTGCCCCGAGCCAGGCAGACATGGATGCGACTGCCAGAATCATCGAAGCAGGCAGGATGATGGGCATCCCGGTGCTCGATCATCTGATCGTTTCCAGCAAGGGTGTCTACAGCTTCCGCAGGGAAGGATTGCTGACGGATTAACAGGAGGCTCCTTCTGAGCAAGAGGGAGCCGTTTCCATTCTGCGGTGGAAGAAAGCAGTGGCGGATGTTAAAATAACTGTCTGAAAGAGCGCATATGAACTTCTGGAACCGGATTGCTGAAAAACTGGATAAGGACGTCTCGTTCCGCACACTGATCAAGATCATCATGATCCTGCTGGTGGTTCTTCTGATCCGTTCGACGGATGTCGTGTGGAAGGGCATCTGGGTGAAATTCCGTGTGATCATCCGGCCGTTCTTTCTCGGCTTTGCCGGTGCTTATGTGATCCACCCGCTGATCCTGTGGCTGGAAAAAAAGAAGATTTCCCGCCGTGTCAGCATTCCCGTAGTCTATATTCTGATTCTCGTGCTGCTGCTCTGGCTGACGTTCACGATCATTCCGATGGTGATCTCGCGGCTGAGCTCGTTCATCACTTCGATGATCACCGGGGTCAATTCGCTTTATGATGCCTATGCCGGGATTGCGGACGATGTGCCGAACTGGCTTCAGGAAGCCGTGCGGCAGATCATCGCTTCGCTCAATAACGCCCTGAATCTGCTGCCGAATCTGACCAGCCAGCTGCCGGATCTTCTGAACAGTGCGTTTGCGGAAGTCACGAACTTCATTCTGACGTTCATCATCTCGATCTATATGTGTCTGGGCTATGATAAGACAAAGGTCTCGATCCGGAATCTGATGTCCCGTTTCGGAGATCCGGCGGTCCGGACCTGCCATGCGATCGATCTGGAATTAGGCTCTTATATCCGCTCGCTGATCGTGCTGATGTTCGTGCGGTTTGCGGAATACTGTCTCGTCTATTCGATTGTCCGACATCCGGACTGGCTGCTGATGGGCCTGCTGACGGCAATCAGCCTGATTATCCCGTATATCGGACCTACGATCGTGAATGTGATCGGCATCGTGACAGCACTCGAGCTGCCTTCGCACCAGGTGATCCTGCTGGTAGCGCTGATTCTGATTCTGTCTCAGGTTGATGCATATCTGATTGAACCGATGGTGCATTCGCACAATGTGCGCATTTCTCCGCTCTGGGCATTGTTCAGCATCTTTGCCGGGGGCGTTCTGCTCGGGCCGGAGGGCGTAGTCTTCGGCATTCCGATTTATCTGGCCATCCGGGCAGCCATCGAAACCAACAGTTCTGCAAAGAAGAAGGAGGAAACTGCATGAAGAAAATTCTGACCATGATGCTTGCCTCCTTTCTGCTTCTGGTCCAGACGGCAGGCTGCGCGGTGCAGAAGACGGTCATTGCGTATACCGTCTATCCGGTCGGCTACCTGGTCAGCCGGCTGATCAGCGATGTCAGCGGTCTTTCGGCAGAAAGCGTCCAGGAACAGACGATCGTGCAGCGGTCCACGCTGAAAGCCGACTATCAGTCCATTCTGGAAAACAGTTCCGTCTTCCTGCATATCGGAAGACTCGAACCATATCTGTCCCTGTATAACACGGAGATCTCTGCGGCTCAGCCGTCGCAGATCGACCTGTCGGCGATGAATGCCGTCTATGACTTTGCCCGCTATACAGCTGTCGTCACCGATGAGGGCACAGCCTATGTCGAGGGTCCTTACTACAAGAGCGATGCATTCAATCTCGTCGACACGGATACGAAGGATCTGTATCTCTGGACCGACCCCATTGCGATGCTGTCGATGGCAAAGGATATCCGGGACTTTCTTGAAGAGACGTATCCGGATGATACTTCCCTGTTCGAAACAAACTATGAAAGTCTCGAGAATGATCTGATCAATCTCGATGCGCAATATCAGGCGCTTTCCACCAGCAATCAGCAGAATAACAAGGTCATCCGCTTCGTGTCGATGACCGCAAGCTTCGGCAACTGGCAGAAAACGTATGGCTTTGAAGTCTATCCGGTCATCTTATCCAAGTACGGCGTTCTGCCGAATGAAGAACAGCTGGCTGTGATCGAGCAGCGGATCCAGGATGACGGCGTGCACTATATCGTCTACGAACCGAATATGACGGATGATATGATCGAGCTCTTCAACCGGATCGAAGACGATCTCGGACTCACCAGAGTCGAGCTTAGCAATCTGTCGAGCCTGCCCGCGGATGATGAAGGAGCAGGCAAGGACTATCTCTCGATCATGTATGAGAATCTGAGCACACTGCAGACGATGGTGGAAGACCGGCCGGTTACGGAAGCTGCTTCTGACAGCCAGACAGCCGACACCAATGACACGCAGCAGGAGACCGATACTTCTTCTGCGGAACTGACGGATCCGCTCGATACGCCGTCTCCGACCTTCACGCCAGATGCGGGGGCAGTGACTTCTTCGAGCAATACCGACTGGATCACGAGAGTCGAGAATGAAGGAACGGTGACTGCCGATCCTGCAAACTGAAGAAACATCAGGACAGCTGCCTGCGGGCGGCTGTTCTTTGGCTATGGTAGAATGAAGGACGGAGGCATTTTATGAAGAAATTACTGCTGGTAGATGGAAACTCGATGCTGTTCAGGGCATATTATGCGACAGCCTACGGACAGAAGATGACAAGCTCCAAAGGAATTCCGACCAATGCGGTCTTCGGTTTTGCCAGCATGCTGCAGAAGGCAATCGATCTGGTTCAGCCGGATTCGATGCTGGTGGCATTTGATGCGGGCAAGCATACTTTCCGCCATGATCTGTATCCGGACTACAAGGGCGGCAGAAAACCTGCCCCGGATGATCTCGTGCCGCAGTTTCAGATGACCAGAGACTATCTGGACGGCTTTCATATTCGCTGGGTGGAAATGCCGGATATCGAGGCAGATGATCTGATCGGCACCATGAGCAGGCTTTCTCCGGATTATGAGACGGTGATTCTGACCTCGGATCATGATCTTCTGCAGCTTGTCGATGATACGACCACGGTCATGCTGATGAAGAAGGGGCTGACCGATATGGCGCCGATGACGCCTGCAGCCATGAAGGAAGAGATGGGCATCACGCCTGCGCAGATCATCGATCTCAAAGGCCTGATGGGCGATCATTCCGATAATATTCCGGGCATTCCGGGCATCGGCGAGAAGACGGCAGTCAAGCTGCTGCAGCAGTACGGAACGGTGGAAGAAGTCCTTGCCCATGATCATGAAATCAAGGGCAAGCTCGGCGAGAAGGTGCAGAACAATCACGCCTCTGCACAGCTCTCAAAGACCCTGGCGACGATCCGGCGCGATGTTCCGCTGGACTTCACGGCCGATGACTGCAGGTTCGAACCGGACTATGCTTCGCTGATCCGCTTTTTCGAGAGCGTCGATATGAACAGCCTGGTGAGAAAGTATCAGGCAATTCTGGAAGAACAGAAGTCTTCCGATCCATCTGCAGCTCCGAAAAAGGCTTATGAAGCAGTGAAAGAGATTCCGGAATCCTTCCTGAAACGGCAGCTGGCGGTGTACCTCGATGGCGATCAGGAACCGTTCTATGCTTCAGCCATCAGCGGCCTGGCTCTCTCGGATGGGAAGATGTCCTATTATATTTCACTGGAAGATGCAGAGCAGGATCAGAAGCTTCTTGCCTATCTTGCCGGAAATCAGCCATCCAAGATCGGCTTTGATGTCAAGCGGGCCATGCACCAGCTCAAGCGCACCAAGCTGAAGATTGCTTTTTCAGAAGATGCGATGATCGCTGCTTCCCTGGCCGACAGTTCCCTGACTTCTCCGGAGAAGATCTATGAAGCCTGCGGCATTGAGACGACGAAGAAGCGGGAAGATATCTACGGCACAAAGGCCAGACCGAAGCTTGCGGATCTCTCTGATGCCGTGCAGTTTGCGTGCGAGAATGCGGCAGGCATCTACGCGATCTTTGAACAGATGATGCCGAAGATTCATGAGTCATTGATGGATTCGCTGTACCGGGATATGGAGATGCCGCTGACAGAAGTCCTTTATGAGATGGAAGAGACCGGCATCACATGCTCGAAGGAGACGCTCGGTCAGCTTTCTGCAGAGATGAAAGAGAAGATGGACCGCCTGCAGGATTCGATCTATGCAGAGGCAGGCGGACCATTCAATATCAACAGCCCGAAGCAGCTTGCGGAAGTGTTATTTGACAAGCTCGGTCTTCCGGGCGGGAAGAAGCGCAGCACGAGTGCAGATGTTCTCGAGAAGCTCAACGGGTTCCATCCGATCATCGGCGAACTGCTGGAATACCGCAAGCTTTCGAAGATCTACGGAACGTATGCAGAAGGACTGCAGCGCTTCATCTGCAGTGATGGAAAGATCCATACGCTTTACAACCAGTGTGCAACCCAGACCGGAAGACTCAGCAGCAGCGATCCGAATCTGCAGAATATCAGCGTCCGCGATGAACAGGGCAAAGTGATCCGCAAGGCATTCCTGCCTTCAGAAGGCTGCGTGCTGCTTTCATCCGACTACCATCAGATCGAGCTGCGCATGCTTGCAAGCATGGCTGGCGAGACTTCGATGATCGAAGCATTCCGCAATGGCGTCGATATTCATACGAAGACTGCCATGGATGTGTTCGGAATCGATCGTCCGGAAGACGTGACCCCGGAACAGCGCCGCCGTGCCAAGACCGTCAACTTCGGCATCGTCTACGGCATCAGCGACTTCGGCCTCGCCGAACAGCTCGGCATTTCCCGCAAGGAAGCAGCCGACTTTATTGAGACGTATTATCAGAAATTTCCGAAGATCCGCACCTATATGAATTCGATTGTCGAGTTCTGCGAGGAACATGGCTATGTGACGACGCTCTGCGGCAGACGCCGTGAGATTCCGGAGATTCATGACAAGAACCGGATGGTGAGGGAGTTCGGCAAGCGGGCCGCGATGAATGCGCCGATCCAGGGCAGTGCGGCAGATCTGATCAAGATCGCGATGCTGAAGATCGATGCCGAGATGAAGAAGCAGAATGTGAAATCGAAGATGATTCTCCAGGTTCATGATGAACTGATTTTCGATGTGCCGAAGGAAGAACTGGAGCTGATGACGAAGCTCGTGACTGACGGCATGTGCAATGCGATGAAGCTGGATGTTCCTCTGACCGTGGAGTGTGCGGCCGGTTCTGACTGGTATGAGGCGAAGTGATGCCGGAGCTGCCTGAAGTAGAAACCGTCGTCCGCACGCTGGAACATCAGATCCAGGGCAGAGAGATCGAGGATGTTGCGGTGCGGACCCCGATGATTCTCGAATGCGATCCGGACCAGTTTCGGAAAACGCTGATCGGACAGCATTTCCGCACGTTTGAAAGACGTGGCAAGTATCTGCTGCTCTATATGGATTCCGTGCTGTTCCTGTCGCATCTGCGCATGGAAGGCAAGTATTATCTGCAGGCCCCGGAAGAACCGCTGGACCGGCACATGCATGTGATCTTCCAGCTGGATGACGGAAGACAGCTGCGCTATCGGGATACGAGAAAATTCGGGAGGATGAATTTACTGCCGATGGATACGGATCTCCTGACGTTTCATGGACTTGGTCCGGAACCGTTCTGGGATTCGTTCAATGCGGACTATATCAGGGAGTACTGCAAGGGCAGAAAAGAGCCGGTCAAGTCATTATTGCTCGATCAGCACTTCGTGGCAGGCATCGGCAATATCTATGCTGATGAGATCTGCTTTGCCTGCGGCATCCGCCCGGGCAGAAGCTGTGCAAGGATGACAAAGAAAGACCGGGAAAATCTGGTCACGGAAACGAGAAGAATCCTGACGAGAGCGATCGCGGCGGGCGGAACGACGATCCGTTCCTATACATCGAGTCTCGGGGTTACCGGAAGGTTTCAGCTGGAGTGCATGGTCCATGAACAGAAAGTATGCAAGGTGTGCGGAAATGAGATCCGCATGAAATGGATCGGCGGCAGAAGCAGCTACTACTGCCCGCATTGTCAGCACTAGGAGGAATTCATGAAGAAAGTTGCAGTGACCGGAACGATCGGTTCCGGCAAATCGACGGTATCCATTCTGTTAAGGAGAAGGCATCTGCCGGTATTTGATGCGGATCATTACAGCCGCATCTGCATGCACCGGGATCAGCCGGTCTATGCAGAGATCGTGAAGACGTTCGGAACGGAGATCCTGGATGATCATGAGGAGATCGACCGGAAGATGCTTGCCTCGACCGTGTTCTCTTCTGAAGAGAAGCGGCATGCCCTGAATGGACTCGTGCATCCGTTTGTGCTGGAAGGTCTGCAGAAATTCTTTGACAGTCATGAGAAAGATCCGCTCGTCTTTGCTGAGATTCCTCTGCTGTATGAAGCAGGCTGGGAGAAGTATTTCGATGAGGTCCTCGTTGTGACATGCAGCGATGAAACAGCGGTGAAGAGGCTCGTGGAATACCGGAATTTCACGGAAGAAGATGCCAAGGCAAGATTGCGTTCTCAGATTTCGAAGGAGCAGCAGCTTGCAGACGCGGATTACATCATTCACAATGATGGCAGCCTGAAAGAACTGAATCAGGCAGTCGGAGCAGTTCTGAAAGAACTTCGCGGGGTGAAACGGCATGGAGCTTGATCCGAAAGATACGTATCGGACAGAAGGAACGGAATTTCTGAGCGAGGATGGGATTTCTTCGCTTGTTTCGCTGTATCAGCCGATTGTGGGCATGGATGCGGTGATGCTGTATCTGACCCTGCACAGCGAGGGCAGAAGGCAGAAGACGCTGGAGCCGCACAGCCGGCTGACCGCGATTCTGAATCGTTCGATAGATGAGATTGAACGGGCCAGAATCCATCTGGAAGAGATGATGCTGGTGAGAAGCTATGTGCTGAAAGGCGATTCGAAGAACAGCTATCTGTATCATCTCAATGCGCCGCTGTCTCCTTCTCTGTTTCTGGAGAACCGGGAGTTCTATGCAAGACTTGTTCAGGCACTGGGAAGAAAGAATGCGGAACTGAGTGCAGGAAAGTTCATGACTGGAACGAACCTGAAGGGATATGAAGACATCACCAGAAAGATCTCGCATTCCGTGCTGAGGGATTATGACAATGAGGTGACATTCCAGCAGGTGAAGCCGCGCTACCGGTTCAGCGGGGAAGATGTCTCGATCTCGTTTGATTATCAGTCCTTCCTCGAGAAGGCGACGAATCTGATCTTCCCGGTGGAACTGAGAACGCAGGAGAACATGAAGCTGATCGGACAGCTGGCCAGCATCTACGGAATATCTCCGGATCAGATGCTGATCTGCGTGAGCAGAGCATGCAATCTGAGCACGATGACGTTTGATGAAGAGAAGCTGAAGCTGTACTGCGCAAGGGCGAAGACAGAAGTCAGGAAAGTCAAGGATCCGTATGAGCTTCCGCCGGTTTCGTTTCTGCAATCGAAGCAGAACGGAGCCCAGGTCACGCTTGGCGACAAGAAGATTCTCGAGCATCTGTCGCTTGATATGCATTTCAGCTCAGAAGTCATCAATATTCTCGTGGAATATGTGCTGAATACGAGCGGAAACCGGCTGGTTCCGTCGTTTGTCGACAGCGTTGCTTCGCAATGGGCAAGAGATGGCGTGAATGACCGGAAGACGGCACTTGCGGAAACGAAGAAGATGAATGGCTATAAGAGCGGCAGAACTCCGCATCGCAATGTGCTGCCGGCATATTATCAGAAACCGGATTCAGCTTCGGAACAGAAGATCAGCGAAGAAGAAGCACGGTCTGTGGAAGCGCAGCTTCAGAGAATGGGGAAATAAGTTATGCAGAAAGCAGAGTTCCGGATGCCGGAAAAGACGGAAAAAGAACTGCGGGAAGATCAGGAACTGATTGCCTCGCTGAAGAAAGATCCGGCAGTGAAGAAACTGCTGGAGAAGGAAGAGATTCCGGAAAGCGTTCTGGAAGATAGGGCCTATACGTTCAAGCGGTGGCGGAAAGAAGTAGCGCCGTGTCTTGGCTGCAAGGCTCTTTCCGAGTGCCGGCAGAAGCGGAAAGGATACCGCATGGGATTGTCCTATGACGGTCTTTTGCAGGAGACGATGCAGGCGTGCCCGTATGAACGAGAAGCGGAGCAGAAGACTGCGCATCTTTCCAATTACCTGATCTCGGATCTCGGCGAGGAGCTTTCCTGCGTCCGGTTCCGGGAGATCCGGATGTCTGGAGAATCAAAGGAGTACACAGATGCAGTCCTGAAGGTCAGCACTGCCTGCGAGAATCATCAGGGAATCTATCTCTACGGGCCGATGGGTACCGGCAAGACGTATCTGGCGGCGTGTGCGGCGAACTATGTTGCTGGCTTTGATGGAAGGCCCGCATTCGTGCATGTTCCGTCCTGGGCAGACCGGGTCAATGCGACGTATTATTCCGGCGAGTTCCGCACGGAAGTGTCCAGGATGAAGTTTGCAGACCTATTGGTTCTGGATGATATCGGTTCGGAAGAAGTGACGGATCGGTTAAGGTCTCTGCTGCTGTCGGTACTGGATGCACGCATGCAGAATCACCGCATGACGTGGTTTACGTCCAACGAGGACTTCACGTCTCTGAAGGATCATTTCACCGTCAGCTCAAAGGGAAATGAGGATGTGATGGAATCAGAACGGATCATGGAGCGGATCCGGGTACTTGCAGAACCGGTTTTCCTTGCTGGGAGCGATCGTCGTCATCTTTATCAATCCGCAGAATAATGGTAGAATAAGGGCGATTTGGAGGATAGCGGAATGGTCCGTAAGATTGGGATTCTGACATCCGGCGGCGATGCCCCTGGAATGAATGCAGCGATCCGTGCGGTCACCCGCGTTGCGCTCAGCAACGGTATTGAGGTGGTAGGTGTACGGGACGGATACCGGGGACTTCTGGATGAGAATTTTGAGACAATGACCCGTTCTTCCGTTTCGGACATTCTGGATCGCGGCGGAACGAAGCTTGGTTCGGCGCGGCTTCCGGAGTTCAAGGAAGATGAAGTGCAGGAGAGGTGCGTTGCGACGATGAAGAAGAGCGGGATTGATGCCCTGGTCGTCATCGGCGGCGATGGTTCCTACCGCGGAGCGCTGGCGCTGACGCAGAGAGGAATCAACTGCATCGGTCTGCCGGGAACGATTGACAATGATATTCCGGGAACGGATTTCACGATCGGCTTTGATACAGCTCTGCATACGTGCGTCGAGTGTGTCGATAAGCTCAGAGATACGAGCAGCTCACATCATCGGGCAAGTGTGGTCGAGGTCATGGGCAATCATTGCGGCGATCTCGCATTATATACGGCAATCAGCTGCGGTGCGGAGATGGTCATCACGCCGGAGACCGGCTATGATGAGCTCGAAGTGCTGGAGAAACTGAGATATCTTGGCGAAGCGGTGCATAAGAACCATGCGATCATCATCATCTCCGAGAAGATCACGGATGTGGATGCGCTGGCCAAGAAGATTTCGCAGAATACAGGGTTCAGCGGCAGAGCAACCGTGCTTGGTCATATTCAGCGCGGCGGCAGCCCGACTCCGAAGGACCGCATGCTTGCCAGCATGATGGGTGAGAAGGCTGTGGATCTCCTGATGGAGGGGATCGGCGGTCAGTGTGTCGGAATCATCGATAACTGCATTACCTCCATGCCGATCAATGAAGCGCTGGAGCGCCCGCGGCAGAGCCGCAAGCGTCTCTACAGACTGTTTGATCGTCTGGTATAGAATCAGCTGAAAGGGGATCTCAAAATGGAAGATCAGAAGAATCACTTATTCAAGAAAACGAAAGTAATCTGCACCATCGGCCCGGCAAGCGAAGACAAGGATACGCTCCTCAAGCTTGCTAATGCCGGCATGAATATTGCCCGCATGAATTTCTCTCATGGTACGCATGAAGAGCACCTCGAGAGAATCAAGAGAGTCCGTGAAGTCAGCGATACGAGCGGAATCAATCTGGCCATTGCGCTGGATACCAAGGGACCTGAAATCCGCTGCGGCGTCTTCAAGAATGATGTCGAGGAATATCACAAAGGCGAGATTGTCTATGTGGAGAAAGCCGAGATCGAAGGAACGCATGAGCGTTTCCATATCGACTGCCCGGAGCTCTTTGATGATCTGAAGCCGAACAACTATATCCTGATCAACGACGGAAAGATGAGGCTCACCGTTCTCGAGAATGACGGCAATGAGCTCAAGTGCCGTGTCGAAGTCAACGGACCGATCAGCTCCCGCAAGGGCTGCAACGTGCCGGGTGTCAAGCTTTCGATGCCGTTCCTTTCTGCAAAGGATGAAGCAGACCTGCGCTTCGGCTGCGAGAATGATGTCGATTTCATCTTCGCTTCCTTCACCCGCCGGGCAAGCGATGTCAACCAGATCCGCAAGATTCTGATTGAAGAAGGAAAACCGAAGATCCAGATCATCGCGAAGATCGAGAACCAGGAAGGCTATGACAACATCGATTCCATTCTGGAAGCTGCTGATGGCGTCATGGTTGCCCGCGGCGATCTCGGCGTGGAAATACCGACCCAGATGGTTCCGGTCTATCAGAAGAATATCATCAAGAAGGCAAACATCATCGGCAAGCCGGCGATCACTGCTACGCATATGCTGGATTCCATGACCCACAATCCGCGCTGCACGCGTGCAGAAGCTTCTGATGTCTGCAACGCAGTGCTCGATGGTTCCGACGGCGTCATGCTGAGTGCAGAATCTGCTGCCGGCGAATATCCGGTAGAGTCCTGCGAGATGATGTCTGAGATCTGCGAAGAAGCAGAGCGCATCATCCCTTACCGCGATCGTCTGGAAATCTCCAAGCGTTCCAGCAACCGCACGATTCAGGATGCGATCGGTATTTCCGTATCCGATGCAACCCTGACCCTCGAGAATGTCGGTGCAGTCGTTGCCTTCACCCAGGGCGGCACGACGGCCCGCAGAATTTCCAAATTCCGTCCATGTGTTCCGATTCTTGCAATTACATTTACGAAGAGCACCCAGAGAAAGCTGGAAAGCTACTGGGGCGTGACTCCGATTTTCTCGGATGTGCAGAATAATATGACCAATGATGATGACCTGGCATGCCTGTTCGCAAAGGGTTACGGCATCAAGCCTGGTCAGCTGATCATCCTCACCGCCGGGTACCCGACAGGCGAGGGTTCTGCGAACATGATGAAGATCATCCAGGTCAAGTAAACAGACAGTGCAGGGAAGGGGAAACCCTTCCTTTGCTGTTTCAGGAGGTTCTTATGACAGCAATTACTTATTACGGACATTCCTGCTTCCGCCTGGAAGCAGATAACGGCTGGAGTGCCGTATTCGATCCCTATGAAGACTACAGTGTACCGGGACTGAAGCTTCCTCGCACGATCACCGCAGATGAAGTCTTCATCAGCCATCCTCATGAAGACCATAACGCTGCTCATCTCATTCAGATGAACAGGCGGAAGCTGCACAGCCCTTATGAAGAAAGCGCGCTGATCGTCCCGCACGATGACGCTAATGGCACCAAGCGCGGCATGAATCAGATCCGGATCCTGGAAAACAGCAGTGAGAAGATCGTGCATTTCGGAGATCTCGGCAGAATGCTGAACATCGAGGAAATCAGCCGTCTTCATCATGCGGATGTGATCATGATTCCATGCGGCGGCTATTATACCATCGACTCCCGGATTGCCCGTGCGATCATCGAGCGGGTCGAACCGAAGCTTGCGATCCTGATGCATTACCGCACGGATACTTCCGGCTATTCCATGCTGGAGAACATCGCTCAGCTGAAAGAGACGATGCCGGAACTCATTCAGACAGATCAGGATGAGATCACACTCGGATCTTGCAGCGGAATTATCCTGATGAAGGCAAGACAGAAGTAGTCAGAACTCAGACAGACCTGTGATACGCAGATCTGTCTTTTTTTATGTCCTGACTGATACTGTTTCTGCGGTTTCATGATTTTTCTGAATGACTCTGCCAATGACAAGAAACAGAGTTTTCTTAAGATGCCACTCCTAGGGACAAAATGGTCAGAAATAATGTATAGAGAATTTAGCGACCAGCTTCTCTGACTGCAAGAGATGGTCAGAAGCAAAGACTGATGAAATGTGCAGAAGCAAATGACAAGACTTCTCTGGCTGACGTGCTAGGCGGCGAGAGCTTCTATCCGCCGATGTATGGCTATGTTCCGAAAGGATTTGCCGGCAATCACGGTGATTACCGTGAAGAAGGCGATCAGGAAGCAGCAGATGCCGGAAACATGATTTCGTATGATCCGGATGATGCCAAGGCACTGCTGGCAGCCGCCGGATATGATGAAAGTAATCCGCTGCATATCACATACAAGTATTCCAATTCCGGCATCGGTGCTGATGTCGCAGCCGTGCTGCAGCAGATGTGGACGGCAATCGGAGTGGAAGTAGACTTTGAAGCAGTGGAATCCGGCGTCTATTATGACCAGCTTGATGCCGGCGACTTTGAGATTGCCCGGTATGGACTGAATGCTTCGGATTCTCCCATCTAGTTCCTTGATATCTGGACCAGCGGCATGCAGATCACTGCTGCAGTGGATGATCCGGCTTACGATCAGATGGTCGAGAGTGCCAAGGAAATCACGGATCCGAGTGAATTCATCAATGCCTGCCATGAGGCAGAGTCCTATCTGTACTACGAGAATGTCTATGTGATTCCGCTGTTCCAGAACATCTCCACATATCTGGTCCAGGAAGGACTGCATGGCTATGAGGCAGATGGCGGCAGCACCTTCTACGGATACTGCTATTACGACTGACTCTGGGAGCAATGGCTTTAAGTTCTCAGAATGTAAAAACGTTTCAGGAATAATGTAAATACTTTATATTGGCTGAAAATAATATGAAATAAATGCTTGCATTTTCATTTGCGGGTAGTAAGATTCTAGTATCTTCAGAGAACAGAAGAGTACCTGAGACAGGGACGATAGCGAGCCGGAGAGGGTGGAAGTCCGGCAGTCATCCATCTGATGGGAAACGCATCTGGGAGAAGCTGTCCTGAATGATCAGTAGGGACGGAGTAAGCCGGCTTTAACGGCATAGAGCGGCCGGCATGACCGGCAAGCAGAGTGGTACCGCGGCTGAAGCCGTCTCTGAAGAACATTTCTTCATGGGATGGCTTTTTTCGTTCATACCACAGCAAGGGAGAAAGAATATGAAAGGAAATTGGCTCAAGTCATTATTCGCAGCAGGGCTGGCTGTATCGCTGGCTGCGTGCAGCAGCGGTTCCGCCGCAGCGAGCAGCACTGCATCTGCAGGAACGGAAACTGCCGCAGCAGCTTCCGGAGATTCCGCAATCGTCGTTGCGACCAGTTCGCAGTTCACGACCCTGGACCCGGCCCTCAATACCGAGACCGTCAACAACCATGTCATCACGCATATCTATTCCGGCATGTTCCGTACGGATACCTCTGGCGTCGCACAGCCGGAGCTGGCCGACAGCTATGAAGTCAGCGATGACGGCCTGACTTATACGTTCCATCTGAAGAGCGGCATCACGTGGTCTGATGGCACGCCGATCACCGCAGGAGACTTTGTCTATTCCTATCTCAGAGCATTGTCCTATGGTGCGGATAATGCCTGGGCAATCTATGATATGACAAGCTTCATCCAGGGTGCTGCAGAATACAATCAGGCAGCTCTGGAGGCCGGCGGTGACTTCGACTGCACGACTGCTGATCACAGCTATGTCGGCATTGAAGCACCGGATGATCAGACTCTGGTTCTTACCCTGAAGGTTCCATGCACCTATCTGCCGGGGCTGATGACGAGCAATGTCTGGACTCCGGTTCCGCAGGGCACGCCTCAGCATGATTCCCTCTGGTCGATGACAGCCGGATATGCTACTTCCGGTCCGTACACCCTGACGGATTTCAATGAGAATGACAAGGCAGTGCTGGTCAAGAATGATTCCTACTTCGATGCGGATTCGATCACGATGAATCAGATTACCTTCCAGGTCATGACTGATCAGGATTCTCAGGCAGTTGCATTCCAGTCCGGCGAGATTGATATCGCTGATTCGGTTACGATTGATACTGCTAAGAGCTATGAAGGTACTGACAGCCTCTGGCTGCTCAATACTCCGGTCAACTACTTCTTGGCAATCAATTCCGGCGATACCGGTCCTGACTGGGCAAAGGATGTCAATGTCCGCAAGGCACTGGCTGAAGCAATTGACAAGGATGCACTCGCTGATGTGCTCGGCGGAACGGATTTCTATCCGGTACTGAATGGCTACATTCCTTTCGGCTTAGCTGGAAATGACGGAGACTTCCGTGATGAAGGCGACAAGGAAGCGGAAGAAAAGGGACTGACGATCTCGTATGATCCGGATGATGCGAAAGCACTTCTGGCAGCAGCCGGATATGATGAAAGCAACCCGCTGCATATCACTTACAAGTATTCGAACTCCGGCATCCACGGTGATGTTGCGACGGTCCTGCAGCAGATGTGGCAGGCAGTCGGAATCGAGGTAGACTTCGAAGCAGTCGAGTCCGGCGTCTTCTATGATCAGCTCGATCAGGGCGACTTCGAGATTGCCCGTTACGGATATTCCGCAGGTGATTCTCCGATCCAGTTCCTCGATCTCTGGACCACAGGAATTCAGGTCACTGCAGCAGTGGATGATGCGACGTTCGATCAGATGGTAGCGGATATCAAGCAGATCGCCGATCCGGCAGAATTCATCACGAAGTGCCATGAAGCAGAAGAATATCTCTATTACGAGAATGTCTATGTGATCCCGCTGTTCCAGTACACGTCACAGTATCTGGTGAATGCGGACCTGGCCGGATATGAGCTGGATGGAACGAATACGTTCTACGGCCACGCCTATTTCAAATGATTCCCAGGCAGAGGAGTCTGACTCCTCTGCCTCATTTTAAGAAAGGATCTGAAATGGAACTTGTCAGAAAAGAAGACATTGCAAAGCTCAGCTGCCTGAATCACCTGGTGCTGAGCCCGGATCAGAAGACCGCAGTCTTCACGGAAATCACTCCGGACCTCAAGGAGAACAAGGAACACAGGAATCTCTATGTCCTGGTTCCGGAAACCGGAAAGGTATCTCAGCTTACGTCCGGAAACAGCGATGACATGGCAGTATTCGAAGACGATCGCACGATCCTCTTCATGAGCGGACGGAAAGAATCGGAAACGGATCCGCATAGCAGCTTCTATCGCATCGATGTGAATGGCGGTGAGGCAGTGCCAGCATTTGAACTGGATGAAGACGTTGAGCAGATCTGGGAGCTTCCGGAAGGAAAGTATCTGCTGAAAATCTGCAGAGACTGCTATCGTTTGGATCCGAAAGAAAAGGCCAGCGATGTGCATGTGGCGGAAGAGATTCCGGTATGGGCAAATGGCAGAGGATTTGTGGCAGGAAAGAGATCGGGATTATTCCTCTTTGATCCTGAAACGAAAGAACTGAAGGCTATCACGGATCAGAATGAGGATACCGCGCATACCTGCGTGTATGGCTCTAAAGTTCTCTGGATCAGCCGGACGTTCGATGACATTCTGCCGGAGACAAGCACGCTGAAGCTGCTTGATATCTCGACTGGAGAAAAGCAGATCCTCGTTCCGGAAGGATTCATGAGGGTCAGCTTCTGCACATTCACGGACAAGGCAATCGTATTTGCCGGCACCGACATGAAGCCATGGGGACTCGGACAGCTGTGTGATTTCTATCAGGCTGATCCGAAGACCGGAACGTATTTTCCTGTTCATCAGAATGCGGAAGATCTTGCGATCGGCGATACACCGCTGACGGATACGCTGCGTCCTTCGGGAACGGTGTTTGCCGGAAGCGGAAGCGAAGTCTATTTCACGGCAATGTGCCATACGCATACGGATCTCTACAAGCTGTCTGCAGACGGAGAAATCTCAGAAGCAGCAGATGCAGAGGGTGGCGTGATTCTGAACTTTGCGAAGACGGATGCAGGATTGATCACGATCCAGGCTCCGGTCAATGGCCTGAGCCAGGTATGCGTGAATGGAAAGTGTGTCTATGATCCGAATGCGTCCTATCTGAGGGAACATGTTGTCTCACCGGTGAAGAAGCTGTCCTTCACGAACCGGAATGGCGATATCGTCGAAGGCTTCTATCTCGAACCGGCAGGCGGAACGAAAGAACGAGCGGCTGGCGTGCTTGAGATTCATGGCGGACCGAGATGTGCATACGGACTGACGTTCTACCATGAGATGCAGACGCTGGCGGCAGATGGATACTTTGTCTTTTTCTGCAATCCGCATGGCAGCGAAGGCTATGGCGAAGCGTATGCAGATCTGCGCGGAAAGTACGGAACGATCGATTATGAAGATCTGATGGACTTCACGGATGAGGTGCTTAAGCAGCTTCCGATTGATCCGGAGAGAATCGGAGCAGGCGGCGGCAGCTATGGCGGCTTCATGAGCAACTGGATTCAAGGGCATACCGATCGCTTTGCGGCAATCGTGTCGCAGCGTTCGGTTTCGAACTGGGTATCGGACTTCGGAGCCAGTGAGATCGGCGTCTCGTTTGATTCCAATGAGATGGCTGCAGATCCGTGGAGCGATATGAAGGCGATGTGGAAACAGTCTCCGCTTGCCTATGCGGATCATGCCAAGACCCCGATTCTGTTCCTGCACAGCTTATGCGATTACAACTGCACGATCGATCAGGGAATGCAGATGTATACGGCGATGAAGTATTTCCATGTGCCTGCCAGGATGGTGATGTTTGAAGGAGAGAACCATGGACTCAGCCGTTCGGGCAAGCCTCAGCACAGAATCCGGAGGCTGAAGGAAATGACAGAGTGGTTCCATACGTATCTGGAGAAAGGAGAAGGGAATGGGGAAGTATCTTGCTAAGAGAATTCTGCTCGGAATCGTGACGCTGTTTGCATTGATGGTCATCACGTTCTTCCTGATGCATTCCATCCCTGGTTCTCCGTTTGCCGGGGAGACCTCACGTCTGCCTGCATCGGTCAGAGATGTGCTGATTCAGAAATATCAGCTCGATCAGCCGATCAGCGTGCAGTTTCTGGCCTATCTGAAAAATGTACTGCATGGTGATTTCGGAACGTCTCTGAACCGCAAGGGAACAACGGTCATGTCGATTATTCAGAAGGGTCTGCCGACGACAGCAAAGCTTGGCGCAGCTGCCTTCGTGGTTGCGATGGCTGCCGGCATTGCGCTGGGCATCGCATCTGCCCTCTCGAATAAAGCATGGGTGCAGGGCCTTGCTGCATTCTTCGGTACGATCGGTGTGTCCGTGCCGAGCTTCCTGCTGGCGCTGCTGCTGATGTTCGTGTTCGGTGTCTGGCTGCACTGTCTGCCAGTCATCGGTCTCAATACCCCGCAGAGCTACATCATGCCAAGCGTTGCCCTGGCAATGAGTCCGATTGCGATGATTTCGCGTCTGACCAGATCCTCCCTAACCGAGGAGATGAAGCAGGATTACATGATCCTGGCTCGTTCCAAGGGCACCAGCAAGAAAAGGGCAATTCTTCATCATGCGATGAAGAATGCCAGCATTCCGGTCATCACCTATGCCGGACCGCTGCTGGCGACACTTCTTACCGGTTCATTCGTCGTCGAGACGATGTTCTCGATTCCGGGTATCGGCGCTGAATTTGTCAACAGTGTCTCCAACCGTGACTATACGATGATCATGGCGCTGACCATCATCTATGGTGCTGCCATCATCGTTGCCAACATCGTGACCGATCTGATCACGGCGATGATCGATCCGCGTATCCGTCTGAAGTAAAGGAGGGAAAACATGTCTGAACTGGAAATGAAACAGCCGTATCCGGATGCTCAGAGTGTTCCGGAAAGCGAATTCGAACCGCTTCCGGATTCGGAAAAAGACGCCGAATTCGTAGCCATGGAATCCCGTACCTACTGGTCGGATGTATGGCGCAATTTCAGAAAGAACAAACTGGCGGTAGTCAGCCTCGTGTTCCTGATCGTGATGATTCTCTTAGCGATCTTCGTGCCGATGTTCTCTCCGTATACGTATGACGGACAGGATCTGACGACCCGCAATGCGATGCCATCGCTTGCCCATCTGTTCGGAACGGATAAGTTCGGCAGAGATATCTTCGTGCGGGTGATGTACGGCGCGAGAATCTCTCTGTCGGTCGGGTTTGCGGCAGCTGGCATCAATCTCGTGATCGGCACGATCTACGGCGGCATTGCCGGATACTGCGGCGGCAAAGTCGATCTGATCATGATGCGGATCGTCGATATCATCTATGCTGTCCCGACCCTGCTGTACGTCATCCTGATCATGCTGGTGTTCGGATCGAATGTCTGGTCCGTGCTGCTGGCAATCTGCGTGAGCTCCTGGGTCGGACTTGCCCGTCAGGTCAGAGCCCAGGTCATGTCCCTGAAAGAACAGGAATATGCTCAGTGTGCCAGAGTCATGGGTGCTTCGGATGCCCGGATTCTGTTCCGCCATCTGATTACCAACAGCATCGGCCCGATCATCGTCAACACGACTCTGATGGTTCCGAGTGCCATCTTCACCGAAGCATTCCTGTCCTTTGTCGGCATCGGCATCTCGATTCCGCAGGCTTCCTGGGGCACGATGGCAAACGATGCCCGTTCTCTGATCAGCTCCTATCCGCTGCAGATGGTATGGCCGGTTGCGGCAATCTGCCTCACGATGCTGGCTCTGAACTTTATCGGCGATGCGCTGAATGACGCGCTCGATCCGAAGAAACGGGGGCAGTGAACATGACCCGTCATATTCTTGAAGTCAATGATCTGGTCGTGAATTTCAGCACCGACCAGGGCACCGTCTATGCAGAACGGGGCATCACGTATGAAGTCAATGAAGGCGAGATTGTCGGCATCGTCGGCGAGTCCGGATCCGGCAAGTCCGTCTCGATGTATTCCGTCATGGGACTTCTGGCAGGCAATGGCAGAATCGAATCCGGCGAGATCATCCTGAATGGCGAAGACATCACGGCTTCTCATTTCAAGGATGAGAAAGCATATGAAAAACGCATGGATGAGATCCGCGGCAAAGAGATGTCGATGATTTTCCAGGATCCGATGACCTTTCTGAATCCGACCCTGACAATCGGAAAACAGATCAAGGAAATCATTCTGAACCATAACAAGGTCAGCGATGCCGAAGCGACGAAGCGGGCCATTGAACTGCTGAAGGAAGTCGGCATCAATGAACCGGAAAAGCGGATGACTCAGTATCCGCATGAATTCTCCGGCGGCATGCGCCAGCGTATCATCATCGCCATTGCCTTAGCCAATAAGCCATCGTTAGTCATCGCGGATGAACCGACGACTGCTCTGGATGTGACCATCCAGGCCCAGGTTCTCGACCTGATCAAGAACCTGTCGAAGAAGGAAGGTTCTTCCGTCATCCTGATCACGCATGACCTCGGCGTCGTCGCTTCGATGTGCGATTACATCTACATCATGTACGGTGGCAAGATTGCCGAATCCGGAACGGATCTCGATATCTTCTATCATCCGACCCATCCGTATACGATCGGTCTGCTGAACTGCATCACGAATCCGGAAGACGATACGTACAAGGAACTGCAGCCGATTCCTGGTTCTCCGCCGGATCTTCTGAAGCCTCCGGTCGGCTGTCCGTTTGCGGACCGCTGCAGCAAGGCGATGAAGATCTGCCGGAAACAGATGCCGGCCTTCACCCAGTTCACCGAGAACCACAAGAGTGCCTGCTGGCTGAATGAAGTGAAGCGCAGAAAGGGGGAGAGTCCGGTATGAGTGAACAGCCCATTGTATCGATCCAGCATCTGAAGACGTACTTTGATGTGACCAGAGGCATGTTTGCCAAGAAGCAGATCGTCAAGGCAGTCGATGATGTGTCGTTTGATGTGTATCCCGGTGAGACGTTCGGTCTGGTCGGAGAGTCCGGCTGCGGCAAATCCACGCTCGGCAGAACAATCGTCAAGATCTATGATCCGACTGGCGGCAAGATCTTCGTGAAGGGCAAGGACATCACGGAGCTCAAGGGCAAAGACCTGCATGAGTTCCGCAGAACCTGCCAGCTGATTTTCCAGGATCCGTATGCCTCGCTCGATCCGCGCATGACGGTCGGCGAAATCATCAAGGAACCGATGCAGATCAATCATCTCTACGGCACCGCAAAAGAACAGGAAGAGAAAGCGGAAGAGCTGCTGAAGCTCGTCGGCCTGAAACCGGACCATATCCGCCGCTATCCGCACGAATTCTCCGGCGGCCAGCGGCAGCGGATCTCGATCGCGAGAACCCTTGCCCTCAACCCGGAATTCATCGTCTGCGATGAACCGATCTCCGCCCTGGATGTTTCCATCCAGGCCCAGATCATCAATCTGCTCAAGCAGATCCAGAATGAACTCCATATTGCCTATCTCTTCATTGCCCATGACCTGGCCATGGTCGAGCATATCTCCGACCGCATCGGCGTCATGTACCTCGGCCACCTCGTCGAAATCGGCGAAGCCCGTGAGGTCTATCATCACCCGCTTCACCCGTATTCCCAGGCATTGCTGTCAGCAGTGCCGATTCCTGACCCGATCAAGGGCAAGAACAGCCACCGCCAGATTCTGCAAGGAGAGATTCCTTCTCCGATCAATCCGCCGGTATGCTGCCCATTCTGCACCAGATGTCCGTTTGCGGAAGAACGCTGCCATCACGAGATGCCGGCTATGAAAGACTACGGCGGACATTCGGCGGCCTGCTTCAAGCTGGAGAAAGAACATGAATAACCCATACACAGAAGATCTGAAGAAACTGGCAAGATTCGTCTATTCGCATCCGGAACCAGGATTTTCGGAAGTTGAATCGAGCAATGCGCAGATTGAGTATCTGAAATCGCAGGGCTTTGCGGTGGAAACCGATCTCTGCCATACGCATACCGGCTACCGTGCTTCCTATGGAAGCGGTCATCCTGTGATTGCATTGCTCGGTGAGTTCGATGCATTATACGGACTCGGCCAGAAACCGGATGTTCCTGAACCATGCCCGGATGGAAAACCGATGGGACACGGCTGCGGACATCATATGCTCGGCACCGCCGTGATCGGAGCAGGACTCCTGATCCGCGATTATCTGAAAGAGAAGGGCATTCCGGGAACGGTCCAGATCTACGGATGCCCAGGTGAAGAAGCAGGGTCCGGAAAAGCCTACATGGCAAGAGATGGGGCCTTTGACGGCGTCGATCTCGCGTTCTCGTATCATCCGTCCGTATTCCACCAGGTATGCACCGGCAGTTCGCAGAGCTGCATTTCTGCCAACTTCCGCTTTCATGGCGTCGCTGCCCATGCGGCTGGCGAACCGCAGAACGGCAGATCCGCTCTCGATGCGGTCGAGCTCATGGATGTCGGTGCCAACTATCTGCGCGAGCATATGGAAAGCACGGACCGCATCCACTATGCGATCACGAATACCGGCGGCAGCTCGCCGAATGTCGTTCAGGCCGAAGCAGAAGTCAAGTATCTGATCCGTTCCACGAACAACCGCAAGTGCCTTGCTCTCTATGACCGGGTCAAGAAGATTGCCCAGGGAGCAGCGCTGATGACGGAGACTTCCGTTGACATTCTGTTTGATGAAGGCCTCTCGAATACGATCGTGAACTTCACGCTGGAGGATGTGCTGGCTGATGCATTCCGCAAAGCCGGTGCTCCGGTCTATACGAAGGAAGACCTGGCCTATGCGAAGAAGTTCTACGATACGTGGAAGGAACCCTATACGCTGGATCAGATTCCGTATCCGGTCAAAGACAAGCAGAAGCTGCTGGAGTCTGAGAAGACTTCTGTGATCGATGACTACTTCGTTGAGACGATTCATTCCGATCGCTGCGAGATGGGATCCACCGATGTCGGCGATGTGAGCTATGTTGTGCCGACCGCAACTCTGAATACGGCCTGCTACAGCTACGGTGCCAATGCGCATTCATGGCAATGGGTAGCTGAAGGCGCCAGCGAGATCGCGATGAAAGGCATGCTGAAGGGGTCTGAGGTATTGGCTCTGGCAGCAGAGTCTCTCTATGAACACCCGGAAACAGTGGAAGCCGCAAAGAAGGAATTTGCAGAACGGACCAAGGATGATCCGTATCAGTGCCTGATCCCGAAAGACGTGATGCCTCACCAGATCCTGATGTGAAGCGCTTGCAGAAACTTCTTTGCTGCAGAAAGCTTATTTCATGAAAACTCTTCATGAATCCGGAACGATCGCTGATCGGAATCAGCTCTCTGTTCGCTATAATACGGGCAAGCAAGGAGGAACAGGACATGGCTTACAACATGCAGATGATCAGCGTGGCAGCAGATGATGATCTGAATGCAGAAGTGGAAAGCTTCCGGATTCAGAACCATATCTGCACTAAGTCCGAGGCCGGCGCCGAACTCATGCGGCTTGGTCTTGAAGCTGCAAAAGCACATGCCGTTGCAGCAGAGAGACGCTGAAGCGTTTCCTGTTGACATATCGGTAAATGAAAGGGCAGAACTTCATCACTCAGTTCTGCCTTTTTCTGACTTCTCTGCACTGGTCTCTTTTGCTGCTTTCTTCTTCTGAAGTCTCCGGTAGCGGGCAGGGGTCATCTGATACTGCTCATGGAACTTCTTCATGAAGTAGCTCTTGTCATGGAAGCCGATTCGGGTGGAGATCTCATCGATCTTCAGATCGGTTGTTGTCAGCAGATGCTCTGCTTCGTCCAGCCGCATTGACAGCAGTTTCTGCTTGAAGGTCTTTCCGGTGACCGTACGAAAGCGGGTGGAGAGATAGTTCGGATTGTAGCCGAACCGGGCAGCCGTATCTTCCAGGGTTGCCGTCGCATAATTCTCTTTCATGTAATCCAGGATTTCGGCAAATCTCGTATTGGATTCCAGAAATGCACTCGATGGTTCGATCTCTGCCGGAACGCAGCTGTCAATGGTCATGAAGAACCCGAGCATCAGCACTTTCATGATCCGTTCATGATGGTCCTGGTCCCTGACTGCCTCTGCCTTCAGCAGTGTGGTCCAGTCGGCGAGAACCGGGTTCTCTTCGGCCAGGAAGAAGATCGGCTGCCATACTTCTCCGGAAAGAAAGCGGGAAAGGACGGTGCAGTCTTTCAGTTCCTTCCGGAGATCTTCCGTGAAGAAAGCTTCCCGGAACGTCAGTGAGATCAGGCTGCCGCGGCTTGAGGTCTTGTAGACAAATGCCTCCGGGGCAAGGATCAGATCGCCCTGATACATGGCCAGGCGGCTGCCTGGAAAACAGAAAGAACAGCTGCGCAGGCAGTACAGGATCGTAAAGTATCCGGTCATCCCGGCATCAGCATCGGAGAATACGACAGATTTCATATCGGAAAAATAGTATAAATTGCAATAAAAAGCAATAAGAAAACGCAGGCGGAATGATTTCTGCCTGCGTAATTACTTATTCGGCTTTCTCTTTTTCTTTTGATTTTGCGCTGTGAGAAGCAGTGCGGGTGTGCGGTTTTGCGGCCTTTGCCTGAATCTCCGCAATCGCAGCCTTCTGATTCAGAATGACCGGAATCACGATCGGATTCCGATTTGTGCGCTGGAACAGCCATGGCTCAAGCGAAGAGCGAATGCAGTTCTTCAGTTCGCCGAAGGTCGTGCGCTGCTGCATCTTCTGCTTCAGGGCATCGTAGACGACCAGTTCTGCTTCCTTGAGCAGGGTCTGATTGTCCTTGATATAGACGAATCCGCGGGAGACGATGCTCGGCCGGCAGAGGATCTTGTTATAGCGGCTGTCGATGGTCACGATGACCGCAACCAGACCGCTGCTTGCAAGGATCTGACGATCCTTGATGACGCTGGTAGATAAGCCGCTGGCATCGTTGCCATCAACATAGATCGCATCCGTCTGGATCCGTTCGTTGGCGATGAAGGCTTCTTCATTGCGCAGCACGACAATGTCGCCGTTCGAGCAGATGAAGCAGTGATCGTCCGGAACACCGGTTTCCTGGGCGGTAGCACTATGCTGCACGAGCATCTTGTATTCGCCATGGACCGGCATGAAGTATTTCGGCTTGATCAGGTTCAGCATCAGCTTCTGCTCTTCCTGCGGCGCATGTCCGGTGGTATGGAAAGACGTGAGCGGGGAGTTGACGACAACGTTGGCGCCGACTCTTGTCAGCTGATCGATGACTCCGCTGACGCTGACACCATTGCCCGGAATCGGGTTGGAGCTGAACAGGACCGTATCGCCTGGAATGATGTGAATGTATTTGTGCGTGCCATTCGCAATGCGCGAAAGAGCAGCCATCGGTTCACCCTGCGATCCGGTGCAGACAATGCAGATGCGGTTGGCAGGGAGGGTATTCAGATCGTTGCCGGTGATGAAGTTTTCATCGCTGATCTTGATGAATCCGATCTTTCTGCCGATCTCCAGCACATTCTCCATGGAACGGCCGAAGACAGCAACCTTGCGGTTGCAGGCAACGGCTGCCTGAAGAATCTGGTTCAGACGGTTGACATTCGACGCGAAGGTCGAGACAAGAAGTCTGCCCGGGGTCTTGCGGATCTGCTCCATGATTGCCATGGCAACCTTCTTCTCGGAAATCGAGAAGCCCGGAACGCCTGAGTTCGTGCTGTCGCTCATGAGCAGGGTCACGCCGACCTGGCCGATATATGCCATCTTCTGATAATCGGACTGCACGCCGATCGGGGTGAGATCGAATTTGAAGTCGCCGGTTTCGACGATGCGTCCGTTCGGGGTATTGATCAGGACTCCGAGAGAATCCGGAATCGAGTGAACGGTATTGAAGAAGCCTACATTGAAGTATTTCGTGCGGACCCGGCTGTCGCCGTTGATCTCGATAACCTTGCAGGCTCTGGTCAGATGATGCTCTTCAAGTTTCTTTTCGATCAGTGCCTTGGCAAAGCGCGGTGCGTAGATCTGCTTCAGATGGATCGAGCGCAGAAAGAACGGGATGCCGCCGATATGATCTTCATGACCATGGGTGATGATGAGCGCCTTGATCTTGGACGCATTCTTCTGCAGGTAGGAGAAGTCCGGAATGACATAGTCAATGCCGAGCAGTTCATCCTCCGGGAACAGCACGCCGCAGTCGACGATGATGATTTCGTCATCGTGTTCGAAGCAGTACATGTTTTTGCCGACTTCCCCGAGTCCGCCCATAGCATAAACAAGGGTGTCAGTCTTGTGATTGATCGCATTCCTGCTGTAATCCGGTTCCGGGACCTGCGTATAATGAGCCGGCCGTACAGCTTTTGCTTTTTCTTCCATTAATTATAAACCTCATTTCCAGATGCGATTGAATCCGTCAACCGCATTATATCATTCTTTGGAGACTGCACAATGCAGAAATCAGATCACCATTGCGCCGGGAACTTTGGCAAATGGATCCTTCTTGCTGATGTGGTCATAGAACAGAACTCCCTTGAAGTGCTCCAGCTCATGCTGAAGGACAATGGCAAGATATCCTCTTGCCCGGATCGTGATGTTCGAATCCGTCAGAAGGTCGTAGCCTTTCACCGTAACCCGGGCATGACGGACTACATATCCCTGATGTTCCTCGGGTACGGACAGACAGCCTTCGCCGCATTCCAGATAGGCCGGCTGCACCGACGCAGAAACGATCTTCGGGTTGGCAAGCATGTACTGATAGACTTTCTCATTGCCGGCCGAGTCTTCTTCCTTGACGATGACTGCCGTCAGCTGCTTCTTCACGCCAAGCTGGATCGCACTGATGCCGACTGCCGGACGGAGGTTTCTAGCCTCAGCAAGCTCCGGCACGGTGCTGTCCTTGACATACTGGAACATATCTCTTAACAGCTGCTTGTCTTCTTCTGAAAGAGGAAGGGGAACTTCCTCAGACTTCTCACGGATAACAGGATTATCATCTTTGATAATCGTATCATTATTAATAATCATACTCTTTTCTCAATCTCCATACGGTATTCTAGCAGAAAGTGATTCCATGTCAAAAACAAATGCATCAGAAAGCGGCGCTGTAAGCGCTTAATCCAAACTTTTCCTCTCTGATCTGCAGGGTACAGGGCAGGATGCTCTCCCATTTGGAAATAAAGAGACTCATCCTTTGTGCTACAATCTAACTGCTATTATGACTGTTCTGGAACAGAACCGGCCGGTGACAGTGCCGAAGAAAAAACAGAAACTGCTGTCTCTCCGCATGCCCGCAAAGAGCGATCGTGCCATTCAGGGAGCGATGATCGTGCTTTCCGTATACGGACTGCTGATGATCGCCAGTGCCTCGATGGGTCTTGCGGTCAATAATCAGAGATATCTTCTGCTTGTCGTTCTGAAGCAGATTGTCTTTCTTGCGGCAGGTTATTATGCCATGTGCTTCTTTGCCCGCCGGTTCTCGCTGAAGTACCTGCAGAGCTCGAAGTTTCCTCCGCTTGCCATCGGCATGGGCTTTGCGCTGATGGCATGCCTCGTGTTCCCGGAAGTCAATGGCGCCCGGGCATGGATCCGGGTTCCGGTCAGCAGTGTGGATATCTCGATTCAGCCATCTGAATTCGCCAAGATCATGACCTATCTCATCATTGCCGCATACTGCGGCGATGTGCGCACCCGCTATCCGCGGGGCAGGGATATCTGGAAGCGGCCGCTGATCTTCATCTTCAGCTATCTGATCATCATCGCGGCATTTCAGTCTGATGCCGGTTCGGCTGCCGTCATCGTGCTGATCGCTGCCTTCTGCATGCTCATTCCGGCAAACAAGCAGCTGAAGCCGATTCAGGGACTCATTGCAGGTCTATTGATTCTGGGCATCGTATTCTTCCTGTTTCTGATGACGGATCAGGGCGTTGCACTCATCGAGAAACTGCCGCTGAAGGAATATCAGAAGAACCGTTTCCTTTCTTCCATCAATCCTTTCGTCGACCGCTATAATACCGGCTATCAGCTCGTCAACGGCCTGATCAGCTTTGCTTCCGGCGGCTGGACGGGACTGGGCTTCGGCAACTCCGTTCGCAAATACACGAACTTCCCGGCCGCGAATACCGACTTCATTCTCGCAATCGTCGTCGAGGAGATGGGCCTGATCGGCTTCCTGCTGATCTTCATCCCGTATCTGATCATCGTCATCCAGCTGTTCCGCTATGCGATGAAGATGAGAAGCGAGAAGGGCAGAATCATCCTGGTCGGCACGGCATTATACTTAGTCATCCACTGCCTTTTCAACATCGGCGGAGTTACCGGACTGATTCCGCTGACCGGCGTCCCGCTGCTGATGATTTCTTCCGGCGGTTCTTCGACCCTGTCGTTCATGTCGGCAATCGGCATTGCCCAGGCTGTCATCTCCGCTTATCGCAGAAAGGAAATCCAGTGAGAATCGTAGCCGGGGAGTGGGGATCCCGGAAACTTGAAACCCTCAGCGGTTCCCTGACCAGACCGACGCTCGACAAAGTCCGCGAAGCAGTCTTTTCCACGCTTGGCGGCTTCTTTTCCGGCGGGGTTGTGTTCGATCTTTATGCAGGCTCTGGTGCAGTCGGCCTGGAAGCATTGAGCAGGGGGATGGAACATGCGTATTTCGCTGACCGCAATCCTGCGGCCTGCCGCATCATTCGGAACAATATCGCTTCTCTTCATGCTGAAGAGAAGTGCACGGTCTATCACGTTTCTGCAAGAAAAGCCATCGAGCTGCTGGCAGAGAAAGAAGTCAGAGCAGATATCGTCTATCTCGATCCTCCGTATGCAGAACAGGAGAATGAAGCAATTCTATCCCTGCTGTCAGAGAAACATCTGCTGAACCCCGGAGCAGTCATTGCCGTGGAATCCCTGAAGGAAGAATCCTTCGCTGCTTCCATCGGCTCGCTTCAGCGGGTTCTGGAAAAGATCTACGGCATCTCGAAAGTCACATATTATAAGGAAGCAGCAGGAGAACACATATGAAAGCAATCTACCCCGGAACATTCGACCCGATCACGAACGGCCATCTCGATATCATCGAGCGTGCATCTCATGCCTTTGATGAAGTGACGGTCGTTATCATGAGAAATCCGAACAAGCACGTTCTGTTCACGGAAGAAGAGCGGGCCGAGATGATTGAGCAGAGCATCGAAGCGCTGACGAATGTCCATAATGTACATGTGGCGATCGGCAGCGGCCTGACCGTAAAGTTTGCAAGAGCCCATCATGCCGGCGTCATCATCAGAGGCATCCGCGCTGTTTCCGATTATGAATATGAACTGCAGCAGGCTACTGCGAACCTGATGCTCGATGATACGATCGAGACACTGTTCTTCATTGCCAGGCCGGAGTATTCCTTTCTGTCCTCTTCGGCAGTCAAGGAGATCGGTTCCAACGGCGGCAGCCTGGAGGGCTTCGTGCCCCGGCCGATCATTGGCAGAGTGACAGAAAAACTTCAGCAGATATGACCATCTCCGGATGGTTTTTCTTTAGGAAAAAGGCATGGTTATGCGGGATTCAGAAATTCAAAAAGTTTTAGCACACCAATATTGACAGTGCTAAACCCTCGAGCTATACTGTTAGCAGTCAAACGAAATGAATGCTAAAAGGAGGCGATTCGGAATGCTGACACCAAGAAGAATAGAAATATTCAAAGCGATCGTGGATGAATATATCCGAACCGCAGAACCGGTTGGCTCCAAGACTCTGCAGCAGAAATACAAGCTCCCGTATTCGAGTGCGACGATCCGCAATGATATGCAGGTCCTGGAAGAGATGGGCTATCTCGAAAAGACTCATACTTCCAGCGGCCGGATTCCGAGCACTGCCGGATATAAGTTCTATTGCGAGAATCTGCTGAAGGATTCCAACATCGACAAGAAGATGGAAGTTGCCATCCGATCTGCCTTCGATGCGTCAAACCTCAACGTGCAGGAAGCGGTCGAGCAGAGCTGTCAGATCCTCAGTGAGATGACCAATATGACTACAGGAGCGGTGGGGCCTGATTCCAGCTCCCAGCGCCTGGAGCATATCAAGCTGTTCCCGATTGACGATCAGAATGCCGTAGCCGTATTCATCACGAATACCGGTCATACGGAAACGAAGAACTTCCATTTCGAACGGGCAATATCCATCAAGGACATTGAGACGTGCACCGATGTGCTGAATCAGAGGCTCAAGGATGTACCGGTCAGCGAGCTGGTCCAGCGGATGGAAGAACTCAAGCCGGAGCTTGGCCAGGTCGTGGAGCAGCACGATGTGCTGTTCACCGCATTCGTGCAGGCATTCGTGAAGTTTGCCAGCGAGAACGTCTACTTCTCCGGCAAGGACAAGATGCTGTATCAGCCGGAATTCGAAGATATCAGCAAGCTCAAGAAGCTGATGTCGGTGCTCGATGATACTTCCAAGTGGAAAGAACTGAACAATTCCGAGCATGCCGTGACGGTAACGACCAGCAAGGGTGCAGAACTGACATGGGTCAATGATGTGGCAATTGTCCGAAGTACGTTCCATGTGAATAAAGATGAGAAAGGGCAGCTGATGGTCGTCGGGCCATCCCGGATGAATTATGAACGGGTTGTCTCGATGCTGGACTATGTTGCCCAGATGATAGAAGACATGTATCGATCCGGAGGCGATGGAAAGAAAAAATGAGCGAAGAAACACAGGACATGAAGAAACCGGAAGCTGAGAAGCAGCCGGAACCTTCGGAGAGCAGCGAGGCTGCTCCGAAGGAACAGGAGCAGAAACCTGCAGAACAGAAAGAAGCTTCTTCCGAAAAGAAAGAAGAGAAGAAGCCTGCACCTGATCCGAAGGCAGAAGAAATCGCAGCCCTGAAGAAACAGAATGCAGAACTGCAGGGACAGGTAGACAAGCTGAAGAATGCCTATGCCAGAGCTTATGCGGATACCGAAAATACCCGCAGGCGGCTGACAAACGAATTCGATCAGCACATGAAGTACCACATCGCAGACTTTGCCAAGGAGATTCTCCCTTGCATCGACAACTGCGAGCGGGCCCTGGCTGTGAAGGCTGCGGATACGAATGATGAGAATTACCGCAAGGCATTCGAGATGGTTCTGAAGAGTCTGACTGCAGCCCTGAAGAAAGAAGGGGTCGAGGAAATCGAAGCAGACGGAAAAGAATATGATCCGAATCTGATGCAGGCAATGATGACCGAGCATGTCGAAGGCGTGAAGCCCGGCATGGTTACTCAGGTGCTTCAGAAGGGATACAAGCTGAAAGATCGGCTGTTAAGAGCCGCTATGGTAAAGGTGAGCGAATAAGCTCAGGAGGAAAAAGAATATTATGTCTAAGATTATCGGAATTGACTTAGGTACTACGAATAGCTGTGTTGCAGTCATGGAAGGCAAGGAGCCTAAGGTAATCACCAATCCGGAAGGCAACCGCACCACTCCGTCTGTCGTTGCATTCAAGAACGGTGACCGCATCGTCGGCGATGCTGCAAAGCGTCAGATGATCACGAACAAGAATACCGTGTATTCCATTAAGAGAAAGATGGGTACCGATGAGAAGGTTACTCTGGAAGGCAAGCAGTACACGCCGGAAGAGATTTCCGCAATGATTCTGTCCTACCTGAAGGACTATGCAGAAGGATACCTTGGTGAGAAGGTCGAGAAGGCTGTCATCACTGTTCCGGCATACTTCAACGATGCACAGCGTCAGGCAACCAAGAACGCCGGCAAGATTGCTGGTCTGGATGTTGTCCGTATCATCAATGAGCCGACTGCTTCTGCTCTTGCATTCGGTATCGATAAGGGCGATAAGGAACAGAAGGTCCTCGTTTATGACCTCGGCGGCGGCACCTTCGATGTCAGTATCCTCGATATCGCAGATGGCACGTTCGAAGTTCTGGCTACGGCTGGCGATACTCATCTGGGCGGCGATGATTTCGATAACGTGATCATCGACTGGCTTGCTGACAACTTCCGCAGAGAGCATGGCATTGATCTCAAAGCAGACAACATGACCCTGCAGAGACTCAAGGATGCTGCTGAAAAGGCAAAGAAAGACCTCTCCGGCATGCTGGAAGTCGATATCTCCCTGCCGTTCATCGCAATGGCAAAGGATGGCAGCGGTGCTCTGAACCTCGAAGCTAAGCTGACTCGTGCAGAGTTTGATAAGATGACAAAATTCCTGGTCGACAAGACCATGGGACCTGTTCGTCAGGCGCTCAAGGATGCAAAGCTGACTGCCAATGACATTGATCAGGTTCTGCTGGTCGGCGGTTCTACCCGTATCCCGGCAGTTCAGGAAGCAGTCAGAAGAGAGCTCGGCAAAGAGCCGAACAAGTCCGTCAACCCGGATGAGTGCGTCGCAATCGGTGCTGCAATCCAGGGCGGCGTCATCGCCGGCGATGTGAAGGACGTCCTTCTGCTGGATGTCACTCCGCTGTCTCTTGGTATTGAAACACTCGGCGGTGTCATGACCGTTCTGATTCCGAGAAACACCACGATCCCGACTTCGAAGAGCCAGGTATTCTCTACGGCTGCGGATAATCAGCCGGCAGTTGACATTCATGTCCTGCAGGGTGAGCGTCCGATGGCTGCTGATAACAAGACGCTGGGCAACTTCCAGCTCGATGGCATCGCACCGGCGCGCAGAGGTGTTCCGCAGATTGAAGTCACGTTTGATATCGATGTCAACGGTATCGTGCATGTGTCCGCTAAGGATAAGGGTACCGGCAAGGAACAGAGCATCACGATTTCCAATTCTTCCAATCTCTCTGATGCTGAGATCGACCGCATGGTGAAGGAAGCTGAGGCGAACAAGGCTGAGGATGACAAGAAGAAGGAAGACATCGAGACCAAGAACAAGGCAGAGGCTTACATCAATCAGATTGATGAGACTCTGAAGACTGAGAACCCGAATGTCACGCAGGCTCAGAAGGATGAGGTCAAGAAGCTTCGCGATGAGCTGCAGGAATGCATTGACAAGAATGATATGGATGGTCTGAAGACGAAGATGGATGCCCTGGAAAAGGCAGCCAATGAGATGGCTCAGTCCATGTATCAGAATGCCGGCGGCCAGCAGCAGAGTGCAGGCACTCAGCAGAATGCCGGCAGCACTGGTTCCAAGTCCGATGATGATGTAGTGGATGCGGACTTCAAGGAAAAGAAGTAATCACTGTGTATGCGGCAGATTCCTGGAAGAAACTCCGGGAATTTGTCTTCTACGGGGTTTCCCCGCATAAGGAAAGAGGCACGCGGAAATGGCAGAAAAGAGAGATTATTACGAGGTGCTTGGCGTCTCGAAATCGGCAACGGATGATGAAATCAAGAAAGCATATCGTTCTCTTGCCAAGAAATATCATCCTGATGTGAACAAGGCGCCGGATGCCGAGGAGAAGTTCAAGGAAATTAATGAAGCCTATGAAGTTCTCAGTGATCCGGATAAGCGCCAGAAGTATGATCAGTTCGGATTTGCCGGCATGGACGGTGCTCAGGCGGATGGCGGATTCGGCCAGTACGGCGGATTCACGTCCGGAAGCTTCGATGACCTGAACGATATCTTCTCCAGTTTCTTCGGCGGAGATATGGGCGGCTTCGGCGGCTCGAGACGGTCTTCGTCACGTGCTTCTTCGCAGCCTCGCAAGGGCCAGGACCGGCTCATGCGCATGGATATCACGTTCATGGAAGCATGTTTCGGAACGACCAAGACCCTGAACCTGACGGTGGATGAAGTATGCAGTGCCTGCGGAGGCAGCGGCGCGGCATCGCCTTCGGATATCGAAGACTGCCCGACCTGCCATGGCACGGGTACGGTCATCTCCCAGCAGCGGACCGCGTTCGGAGTATTCCAGTCGCAGAATGTATGTCCGGACTGCCGCGGAACCGGCAAGCGGATCCGCCGCGTATGTCCGACCTGCGGCGGCAAGGGCTACGAGCGCAAGAAGGTCACCGTGGATGTGAAGATCCCGGCAGGCATCGCATCCGGCCAGCAGTTAAGAGTTGCGGGCAAGGGCGAGCGCGGAACGAATGGCGGCCCGAATGGAGATCTGTATCTGGAGATCAATGTTCTGCCGCATGAGCAGTTCGTCAGGGATGGCCGGAACATCCTCCTGGATATTCCGGTTTCCGCAGTGGATGCGACACTCGGAACGACGGTCGATGTGCCGACGATTCGCGGTGAGGTTTCGATGAAGATTCCGGCAGGAACCCAGGATGGCACGCAGCTGAGACTGCGCGGAGAAGGGGTTGCTGATTTACGCACGGGCAAGCCAGGAGATCAGCTATGCACGGTACGGATCAAGATTGACAAGAAACTCAGTGCAAAAGAAAAAGCACTCTATGAACAGCTGAAGGAGCTTGAGGACAGCCCGGAGAAAGAATCTGTCTGGGATCGGTTCCGCCGCTCCTTCAAATAAAGAGAATGACTGAGGGAAACCAGAAACAGGAGGTGATCTCTCATGGATATTGAAAAGATGACTGAACAGCTGCAGCAGATCATCATGGCTGCACTGACGAAAGCGCAGGAGAATCATAACCCGGAGCTGACGCCGGAACATGTTCTGGCGGCGATGATCGAAGACAATGGTCTCGATGGGATCTGGGAGAGAGTCAAAGCCGATAAGGCAAAGATGCTCGAATTCGTGAATCAGTATCTGGCAAGACTTTCCACTACGACTGACAGCGGTCAGCCGGCATTATCCAGATACCTGAGCGAAGGCTATACGCATGCGCTGGATTACATGAAGAAGAAGGGCGATACGTATATGGGCACGGCCGCTCTTCTGATCGGATTGCTGGAAACGAATGCTCCGGTCTGCAATGATCTCATGAAGCAGTTCCATTTCACGCTGAAAGATGTGATCAAGGCCGAAGAAGAAAGAAGGGCTGGAATGAAGATGGATGACAAGGGAAATGAAAGCCAGCTTGATGCTCTGAAGAAATACGGGCATGATCTGGTCCAGGATGTCAAGGACGGAAAGATCGATCCGGTCATCGGCAGAGATGAGGAAATCCGCCGGGTCATCGAGATTCTTTCCCGCAAGACGAAGAACAATCCGGTTCTGATCGGTGAACCGGGCGTCGGCAAGACTGCTATTGTCGAAGGACTTGCATGGCGTATCTACAACGGCGATGTGCCGTTAGGACTCAAGGACAAGCAGCTCATCGAACTGGATATGGGGGCGCTGATTGCCGGGGCCAAGTACCGTGGCGAATTCGAGGAACGTCTCAAGGGCGTGCTGAATTCCGTCAAGAAAGCAAATGGCAATATCATCCTGTTCATCGACGAGATTCATAATCTGGTCGGTGCAGGCAAGACGGAAGGATCCATGGATGCTGCGAACCTCCTGAAGCCGATGCTGGCAAGAGGTGAGCTGAAGTGCATCGGTGCAACGACCTTTGATGAATACCGCAAGTACATCGAGAAGGACCGGGCACTGGAGCGCCGGTTCCAGAAGATCATGGTTTCCGAGCCTTCGGTTCAGGATACCATTTCGATCCTCAGAGGACTCAAGGAACGCTTTGAGAGTCATCATGGCGTGCAGATCAAGGATGAAGCAATCGTGGCTGCTGCTACTCTGAGCAACCGCTATATCACTGATCGGTATCTTCCGGATAAGGCCATTGACCTGATCGATGAAGCATGTGCATGTCTGCGAGTGGAAATGGATTCCATGCCGGCAGACCTCGATGAGCTGAATCGGAAGATCATGACCCTGCAGATCGAAGAGACTTCTCTGAAAGACGAGACGGATCCGAAGACCGTAGAGCGCAAGAACGAGATCGAAAAAGAACTTGCAAACCTCAATGAAGAAAAGGCTCAGAAGTTCTCGAAGTGGCAGAAAGAGAAGAAAGAACTCGATGACGTCAAGACCTACCGCGAGCAGCTCGAACAGGCGAAGCTGCAGCTGACGCAGGCACAGAATGACGCTGACTACGAGAAAGCTGCAAAGCTGAAGTATGATACGATCCCTGCGCTGCAGAAGAAGATTGATGATGCTTCGGCAAAGGAAAGCAAAGATTCCATGATCCGTCAGGTCGTGGATGAAGAGATGATCGCTCAGATCGTCTCCCGCTGGACGCATATTGAAGTATCCCGTCTGATGGCAACCGAGCGTCAGAAGATCCTGCACCTGCCGGAAGCTCTCAGAAAGCGGGTCATGGGTCAGGACGAAGCTCTGAAGCTGGTTTCGGACGCCATCATGCGTTCGAAGGCAGATATCCAGGATGAGAACCGTCCGATCGGAAGCTTCCTGTTCCTCGGCCCGACTGGTGTCGGCAAGACCGAAGTTGCAAAGGCTCTGGCAGAACAGCTGTTTGATGACGAGAACAAGATCATCCGGATCGATATGTCCGAGTACATGGAGAAGTTCAGCGTTTCCCGTCTGATCGGTGCTCCTCCTGGATATGTCGGATATGATGAAGGCGGCCAGCTGACGGAAGCAGTCCGCCGGAATCCTTACAGCATCGTGCTGCTCGATGAAGTCGAGAAGGCACATCCGGATGTGTTCAACATCCTGCTGCAGATTCTTGATGATGGCAGGGTCACCGACTCCAAGGGCGTGACCGTGGACTTCAAGAATACGATCATCATCATGACCTCGAACCTCGGCTCCCAGTATGCGTTTGACCCGGACAAGGAAGAACGCCAGCAGCACTACATGGAAGAAGTGAAGAAGTTCTTCAAGCCGGAGTTCGTGAACCGGATTGATGAAATCATCGTCTTCAATGCGCTGACCAAGGATACGATGAAGCAGATTGCTCAGAAGTTCCTGAATCAGCTGAGAGACCGTCTGGCTGAGAAGGACGTCAAGCTTGAGATTACCGAGGCTGCAGAAGATCGGATCATCTCCTGCGGAACGGATCCTGCCTTCGGCGCTCGGCCGATGAAGCGGCATATCCAGAGAACCATTGAAACCGATGTTGCAAAAGTGATTCTTTCGGATCCTGCAATTGCCGGCAAGACCATTGTCGTTGATGCCGATGAGAACGGATACCGCGTGAGCGAGAAACAGTAACAGAAAAATCAGTTTCCAATTCCGGAAACTGATTTTTTTCGCTTGCATTCTTTCTTTTCAGCAATCATTGCATCTGCACCGGATCTCTGCCTTGAAGCAAGTACAGCTGGCACGATAGCGTGAGGGGATGGGGAAGCTGCATCTGCTATGGCTGGAGAAAAAAACGGATTATGCTATCCTGTCATTGTAAAGAACCGAATCAATGCGGTTAGGCCGCAAAAAGGATCATGGTGTACTGCATATGGAAAAAATTCTGATCATTGTTTTGCTGTTTCTCACTGCCTGCAGCCAGCAATCCTCTGCTGCAGCAAGTACTCCTTCAGCTGAGATGCCTTCTTCTTCCGCCCCGGTGATCCAGAGCATAGATCGTGCGGCTTCTGAATCTGATACATTGACAGATGAGATCATCAAGGACCTGCTGATCAGATTCAGAGGGATCTTATTGTATGACTATAATTGTGTCATCGATGATCAGACTGGTTTTACTGACGAAGATCGTGACTATCATCTGGTGGAAAATTACGGGAGCCTGGAACAATTGAAGAATTCTGTTCTTTCTTACACCACCGAAGATATTTTCAATGAGTCTCTGAAACTGGCTTCATTCGAAGAAAAAGATGGAAAACTTTATTTGAGTCAGCCGGCCATGGGATTGAATGCATATAGCGACAACCCTTCTTGGGAGACTGTTGATGAAACTACCGTAGCTGTCCTTGGGCAGACAGGTGATGGCGCAGAGGATGGACGAAAGTATATCATCCACTTCGGCAATGAAGATGGAGTGTGGAAAGTGATCTCATATCAATGTGTTAATTCGCAATGATATTCCTTTCTCTACGGTTCCAGGCAATAGCAATATGGTAGAGAAAAGCCGGACTCTGATAACCAGGAAATAAAAGAGCCGATGAGCGTCCTGATCGGCGTTTCCGGAGCTGGCAGCTTTTCGCCTTGATCAAGAAAACGGCATGGGTCATTCCCATGCCTTTCGTACCTCAGCAGTTGTAGTTGATGCTGGAAGGGGTCTCGATCACATACTGAATTGCAGATACCGGAATCTCCCGTTCTGAATTCAGAGAGGAGAGTTTCATGATCTCCTTTCCTCCTTCACGGTGAAGACCGGTAAGGCTGCCAGTGCAGATCCTGTGATTCTCTGCATAAACCAGCACGTGCTTGCCGAGATAATTCTGCAGATCAATGGATTTCATGACGATTTCTCCTTTCATGCCTATAATATAAACAGCGATTGACGCAGAATTATGTCTGCAAAGTGAAAGTTTGCTGAAAAGCGGAGGCAGTTATGGCAATTCCATTGGTTCTGGATACCGATCCCGGGGTAGATGATTTCTTCTGCTTTGCGGTGGTCTGTGCGTTCCGGGATGTATTTGATCTGAAAGCAGTGACTGCGATGGGCGGAAACAATACCACAGCAGTCACCTCGAAGAATGCCCAGCGCATTCTGAACCTGTTTCATCGCGATGTTCCGGTTTCCTATGGCGCAGATTCCTATCTGACCGAACCATTCGGAGAGCCGGTTGTGAGTGCCCATGGTCATAATGGCTTGGGAGAAGTGGAAATTCCGGATCCCGGAATTCCGCTGGATCCGCTGCGGGCATGGGATAAGATCCATGCCGAAGCAGAGAAGAATGAAGGGCTTCAGCTGCTGACGGTTGCTCCATTGACGAATGTTGCGATGGCTCTGATCCGCTATCCGGATCTGAAGCAGAAGATTGCTGGCATCACGATGATGGGTGGCTCGCAGCTCGTCGGCAATGTGACACCATATGGCGAAGCCAATGCGACGCATGATGTCTTTGCGATGGAGAAGGTGCTGGAAAGCGGAATTATGACCACGATGATCGGGCTTGATATCACGTCTCAGTGCACGATCTCTCTGAATGAGTTTGATGCGATGTCAGAGCATCTTAATCCGGAAGTACGTTCGATCATGCGGCAGCTGATTGCATTCCGCCATGGCGAAGCTATGCATGATGCCGTGTCAGCCGCCGCGATGGTCGATCCCGGTTTTCTGAAGTTCCGCAATGCGAAAGCGCGGATTGAGATGGCAAGCGCGTTGAGTTATGGCCGCATCTGGCTGGAAGATTCTGAAGCAGAAACCGGCTTCCGGTATGCATATGAGGTAGATGTGCCTGCATACAAGCAGATCTTTGCAAAGATGATCTCATCTCTGGAGGAAAAGCTGTGATGAAATACTTTCTTGATGTGGATCAGAGCAGTTTTTCCATTCTGGATTCGCTTGAAGATCAGGTGATCGGCGTCTCATTCTGTGCATGCATGGGGAGGAAGAAGCTGGATGGATTCTCTTTCCCGGTATTCCGCGGAGCATCCGAACCGATGCTTGGCAGCTGGAATCAGACTGCAGAAGCAGCAGAGCTGGATCAGATTGCCGGATTCCTCTGCAGCGAAGAAGAGGTCGCCTATGTGTGTCTTTCCGCACTCACGGATCCGGCGGAGCTGATTCTGTTTCATCCGGAAGTGATTTCTCATATCAGCAGATTCATTGTCTCTGCCGGTTCTCTGAAGAATGAGTCTGATACCCTCATGCAGAGAAGATTATCTCTGGACCCCGTTGCGGCAAAGAGTTTCTTTGCCTGGGATCTGAAGCGGGTGCTGATTCCGGGAGGGATCGGAGAGGAAGATTCTGCTGTTCTTTCGTACCTTGAGAATCCTGAATCCTTCCATGCTGAAAATAGCTTCGTGCAGGTAGATCTGAATGGAAATGGCAGGGACAGCGTGAATCTTGTAATTGATATGAGACGGGGCTGGGCGGCAGAATTGCGAAAGAATCTGCCGCATACAGACGTCATCACGAAGCGGATTCTGAAAGAATCCTGAGGTATAATAGCCTGCAGGAGTGAAAGAAAATGATTTATACGATAAAAGATCTGTATGACCTGGATCATACCATGGCAAAAGATTATCTGCTTCAGTTTACGTATCCCTGGGAAGCACTTGCCGGAATCAAGCAATTGATTCTGGATCTTGGCGCAAAGCTGGACCCGGAAGAGTATACGGAAGTATCCGAGCATGTCTGGGTCCATAAGACTGCCACAGTCTTTCCTTCTGCTTATCTGGGTGCGCCATGCATCATCGGCCCGCGCACAGAAGTGCGTCATTGTGCCTTCATCCGCGGTTCTGCATTAGTGGGAGCGGATTGCGTCGTGGGCAATTCGGTAGAGCTGAAGAATGTGATTCTGTTTGATCATGTGCAGACACCGCATTACAACTATGTGGGCGATTCCATTCTGGGCTACTATTCCCATATGGGAGCAGGCTCTGTTACGAGCAATGTGAAGAGCGATAAGAAACTTGTTGTGGTACACGATGGGACAGATCGTCTTGAGACTGGCCTCAAGAAGTTCGGGGCGATGCTTGGCAATCATGTCGAGGTCGGCTGCAATTCCGTGCTGAATCCCGGTACGGTGATCGGCGTCAACAGCCGCGTCTATCCGACCAGCTGCGTGCGCGGCGTCGTGCCGGCAAATTCGATCTGGAAAGACGACGGAACGATTGCGGAAATTCACTGAAGGACCAGCCGGAGAAATCCGGCTTTTTCTGATCCTTCCTGCCTGTTTCAAGGGTGATTTCCGGATGTTATAATGACAGAAACAAGAAGGAGTGCAATTATGCAGGATCCGAGAAAAACAGCGGCTGCTTTAAGAGCAGAGAGCTGCGTGAAGCATCTTCGCATGCATGGATTCGGGGCGGATTATTTTGAGACGAAGGAAGAAGTGCTTTCGTATCTGAAGGAGAATATTCCGAAGGGATCTTCCATCGGTATCGGAGGATCCGTGACGCTGACTGAAATCGGGGTGCTCAGCTGGCTGACCGGAAATGAGGAGTATCACTTCCTGGATCGGTATCATACCGATGACGTGAGCCGGGTATTCCATGAGAGTCTCAATGCGGATGTATATCTGATGAGCACGAATGCCCTGACGGAAGAAGGGGAATTATACAACATCGATGGAAACGGCAACCGGCTTGCTGCACTGATCTACGGACCGAAGAAGGTCTATGTCATTGCCGGGACTAACAAGATCGTCAAGAACCTGGAGGAGGCAGTTTCGAGAGTGGAGCTGTTCAGTGCTCCGACAAATAACATTCGTCTAGGCAAGACGAATCCCTGCACGAAGACTGGTCAGTGCATGCATTGCAGCACGCCATCAACCATATGCAATCAGATTGTGACGACCCGCCGTTCGGGAACGCCGGGAAGGATTCATGTGCTTCTGGTGAATGAAGCACTTGGCTATTAGAGAGGAAGAAACGATTCATGGATACATCATCAAATATTCTGCTCACGGTATTGTTCGGAGGCCTCGGTGTATGGATGCTCATGGGGTATTTCCGGTGTGTGAGAAAACTGAAGTACAAGGATAAGATGTGGACTGCAAGCCGCATTCTGTTTGCGGTGGCCGGTGTCTTATCCCTGATGACCATCTTCATGTATCGTTCACCGCTTGACTTTGTGCGGTTTGCGGCGATGACGATGTGCATCATCGCATTCCTGATCTTAAGAGACGGAATTGGCGAAGAGGGGATCGGGTCCATGGGGAGACTTACGCCCTGGAAAGATGTGAAAGCCTATGACTATGCGGTATATAAGAAAAAAATGAGTGTGTTCTTCATCTGCGAGGACAAGGACGCTAAAAAGAAAAAGGGAGAATATACCGTGGCGATCAATTTCGATGCGAAGGATGAAAAAGAGATTACGGATTATCTGAATCAGAAAGCGGGAAAGAAGCATATCCGCATGAAGAAGGACTGAGTTATGAGTGAGATTAAAGTACAGCCTTATATTCCGGATGAAGATTATGACAACCCGGCAATGGTGACGGATTTCTATGAATTCTCGATGGCAAACTGCCTGTTCCTGCACGGGTTCAGGGATTCCATCATGGTATTTGACATGTTCTTCCGGGAGAACCCGGACCGGGGCGGTTTCTCGATTGCCTGCGGGCAGGATAAGCTCGTGAAGTTTCTGCTGAACTATCATTTCAATGAACAGGATCTGATCTGGCTGCGCACGAAGGGCATGAGCGAGGAATTCTGCGAATACCTGCGCAATTATCGCTGGAAAGGGGATATGTATGCCTTACGAGAAGGAACGGTATGCTATCCGCAGGTGCCGATGGTGCGTATTGAGTGCGACATGGTCGGAGCAATCCTGATTGAGACGTATCTGCTGCAGACGATGAACTTTCATTCGCTGATTGCTACAAAGGCTACGAAGATCAGCGGTCTTTCCACGCATACGCCGCGCAATGTCATGGAGTTCGGAACCAGAAGAGCTCAGGGAGAAAGTGCTGGCAATGATGGTGCGTATGCGGCAGTGCTCGGCGGGTGTGTCGGAACGGCAAACTGCCTGGCAGAGATGAAGTACGGACCGGAGGTCAAGGCAGTCGGAACGATTGCGCACAGCTTCATCGAATTCTATCCGTCGGAATACGAAGCATTCCAGGCTTATGCAGAAACCTATCCGGAGGACGTATCATTGCTGCTGGATACCTACAATATCTTTGAATCCGGTCTCCCGAATCTGATCAAGCTTGATGACTGGCTGATCTCGAAATATCCGGATGACCCGAACAAGCGCGTGAAGTCTGCCCGCATTGACAGCGGTGACCTTGCCCGCGGCTACAAGAAGCTGCGCAAGGCACTCGATAAAGCCGGAAAGCCTTATATCAAGCTGGTCGCTTCGAATTCTCTGGATGAGAAGAAGATGGCTGATATGGAGATCTATGAAGGAGCGAGGTTTGATTCCTATGGCGTCGGTGAGAAGCTGATTACAAGTGCGACGTCTCCGGTGTTCGGCGGTGTCTACAAGCTGGTTGCAGTGAAGCAGCCGGATGGCTCGTATGCCCCGAAGATGAAGTGCAGCGATTCTGCTTCCAAGGCAATCATTCCGGGCAAACTGATGGCCTGGAGAGTGTTCGATGAAGAGGGCAAAGGCCAGTGCGATATCATCTCGCTGGATCATGAAGTGATCCGGGAAGGGGAACCGATTGAGGTCGTGAACCTGGATCCGGATGCGTTTGATCATGTGAAGACTGTTATTCCGGTTCATGTCGAGAAGATCCTCGTTCCGCATATTCTGAATGGGGAACTTGCAATTGATCTTCCGGATATCCGGGCAAAGAAAGATTTCATCCGCGAGCAGCTTGAGCATCGGGTATGGGAGTCTGAGCTTCGTCCTGAGATGCCCCATCAGCACTATGTGGATATGACCAAGGCAGTTGCAGAAGTACGTGAGAACATGTATCAGCAGCTCCACGGAGGCTGGATTTGAGCACGGCACTGATGTTCGGCGGAGCGTTCAATCCGCCGACTGCTGCCCATCTCCTAGCTGCTGATACTGCAAGAAAGGCAGTAGACTTTGACAAGGTCATCTTCGTTCCGACGAAGCAGGTCTATGTCGAGAAGGATCAGGGCAAGGATTTTGCATTCCCGGATCAGGAGAGACTCGACATGCTGAGGATGATCAGCATCTCGCGTCCATGGATGGAAGTGTCTGCTTATGAACTCGAGCAGACAAGTCAGCCGCGCTCTTATGAGACGCTGTGCTGGTTAAGAGATCAAGGCTATGAACTGAGACTGCTGATGGGAAGCGACAAACTGCCGGAGCTTGAGCACGGCTGGCTTCATGTCGAAGAAATCTGCAGACAGTTCGGCATCGTCTGCATGTCCCGGAGTCATGAAGACCCGGAAAGGCTGATTCAGAATGATCCGTATCTCCGGGCGCTTGCTCCGTATATCACGATCGTTCATCTGCCGGAAGAAACGCAGGACATCAGTTCCACGAAAGTCCGTCAGAAATATCTGGAAATCCAGGAAGACCTGAAGGAATTGGAAGGGATGCTGCCGGAAGAACTGGAAGGACTGAAGCCTCAGCTGCTCAAGGGAGAAACCTCATGAAGAATCATATGATCAAAGTCGGAACAGCTGTTCCTTCCCTGAAGATTGCAGATGTTCCGTATAACACCGAGAAGATCATTTCGTGTGCAGAAGCACATCAGGATCTCGGACTGCTCGTATTCCCGGAGCTCTGTCTCACTGGCTATACGTGTGCAGATCTCTTCGGACAGGATCTTTTGCTGAATGCGGCCGAAGAGGGACTTGTTCAGATTGCTGAGGCAAGTTCTTCGTGGCATGGCATGACGATTGTCGTCGGAGTTCCGCTGCGCTTTGAGAACAGTCTATATAACTGTGCTGCCATCATCAGCGAAGGGGAGATTTCCGGCATCATTCCGAAGATCAATCTTCCGACCTACAGCGAGTTCTATGAAGCAAGATGGTTTACGTCCGGCAAGGATGTGATCGGCAGAACGATTCTGATCCATGGACAGGAAGTCCCCTTCGGCATTGATTTATTAGCAGCAGACGAACATTCCGGAGCAGTTCTCGGGGCAGAGATCTGCGAGGATTTATGGGTTCCTGATAAGCCGAGCACGCATGCATGTCTGGCCGGGGCGAATCTGATTGCCAATCTCAGTGCCAGCGATGAAGTCATCGGCAAGCAGGACTACCGCCGTTCTCTGGTCAAGCATCAGTCTGCAGACTGCTACTGCACGTATCTCTATGCAAGCTCTGCAACGGATGAGTCTTCGACGGATCTCGTGTTCTCCGGTCATTGCATGATCGCTGAAAACGGAACATTGAAAGCTGAGACGATCTACCCGGAGCCGCAGACTGTCATTAGCGCAGTCACCGATCTTGATGTGCTGATTCATAACCGAACGCATCAGAATACGTTCCCGAGTGAATCCGGTGGCTGGTTCCGCCGAGTTCCGGTTTCGATTCAGCCGCTTGGCGCAAAGGAAGAACTGAATGCTTCAGAACTTGCAGAAGCGCTCAAGAAGGAACAGGTTTCTTATCCGAGAATGCCGTTTGTGCCATCGGATGATCAGCTGCTGCAGGAGCGCTGCCACCGGATTCTACAGATCCAGGCAAATGGCTTAGCGACAAGAGTCAGAGCTACCGGCATTCATACGCTAGTCATCGGCATCTCCGGAGGACTGGATTCTACCTTAGCTCTCTTAGTCTGTGCAGAAGCAAGAAAACTTGTTCCGGATATCCGGATCATTGCGATTACGATGCCGAATAAAGGCAATACGACTTCTCTGACTTATTCTAATGCGATGGCTTTGATGAAGGCACTGGATGTTGAGATCCGGGAGGTAGAGATCGGCCAGCCTGTCAGAGATCATCTGATTGCAATCGGTCACAGCGAGGCATATCAGGGTGAAGGTGATACGACTTATGAGAACGCCCAGGCCCGTATGCGTACGTATATCCTGATGGATACTGCCAACATGGAGAATGGTCTGGTAGTAGGTACGGGCGATCTCAGTGAATTAGCTCTTGGCTGGTGCACGTACAATGGAGACCATATGTCCATGTATGGAGTCAATGCATCGGTTCCTAAGACGCTGGTTCAGTATATCTGCAGAGCTTATGCATTGACCTGCGGGAGAGAAGATCTGAAAAAGGTTCTGCTTTCGATCATCGATACTCCGATTTCTCCGGAGCTGACTCCGAATAAGAATGGAGCAATTGCTCAGAAGACAGAAGAGAAGATCGGCAAGTATGATCTCAATGACTTCTTCCTGTACTGGATGATGAGATACGGGTTTGAACCGGATAAGATTCTGGGCATGGCGATGACTGCTTATCCGGAGCTTGATCCGGAAACGATCCGCACGGCTGAGATTCGGTTCTATAACCGTTTCTTCCATCAGCAGTTCAAGCGCAGCTGTCTGCCTGATGGTCCGAAGGTCGGTTCGGTCACCCTCAGCCCCAGAGGCGACTGGCGCATGCCGAGTGATGCATGTGTGAATCTCTGGATCGAGACTCTGAAGAACGCATAATCAGCGAATGAAGGCACCGGAAGGTGCCTTTTAGATGCATGTGTTTCGTCGGCATGACTTTCTGAAAGGGGATGTTCGTATTAAAATGAAGTCACTGAGTGTCAGATTGTTCAGAGGCAAGGGATCCAGGAGTCGGGTTCCTGCAGCTGAATTCAGATTAATGAAGTGACAGAAAGGATCTCTCATCATGGACAAGACAAAAGAAGACTATCAGTTTCATCTGCACATCAGACCAGGAGACGTTGGAAAGTATGTGATTCTGCCTGGAGATCCAGGCAGATGCAAGCGGATTGCAGAATACTTTGATGATCCGAAGCTGATTGCATCAAATCGGGAATTCACGACTTATACCGGAACTCTGAATGGAGAAAAGGTAAGTGTATGCTCTACCGGAATCGGAGGGCCTTCTGCAGCAATTGCCATGGAAGAACTGATTCATTGCGGGGCTGATACCTTTATCCGTACCGGTACCAGCGGAGGAATGGATCCGAAGGTGATTCCTGGTGATCTTGTGATTGCTTCCGGAGCGATCCGGATGGAAGGAACCTCAAAGGAATATATGCCGATTGAGTTTCCTGCAGTTGCTGATTTTGATGTGACGATGAATCTGGTGAATGCAGCAAAGAAGCTCGGATACCGGTATCATGTCGGGGTTGTGGAATGCAAGGATTCGTTCTATGGTCAGCAGCAGCCTGAGACCATGGGAGTGGACTACGAGCTTCAGAACAAATGGAATGCATGGCTGAAGGGCGGAACGCTCTGCTCTGAGATGGAATCTGCTGCTCTCTATACCATTGCATCAGTACGGCATGTAAAGGTCAGTACTGTGCTCCTGGTATTCCAGAACCAGGAGCGCAGAAAGCTCGGGTTCGAAGAGTATGCTTCAGATAAAGACATGGATTCGTGCCTGAAGACAGCGATCGAAGCAATCAGGATGATGATTCAAGAAGCGAAAGAAAGGTGAGCTTTCTTTTGCGGGCAGAGATTCCGAGGAGAAACCGATGCGGATTGAACATATTGCTATGTATGTGAATGATCTGGAAGGGACGAAGCAGTTCTTTGAGAAATACTTCGGCGCTGTTTCGAATCAGCTTTATCACAACAGGAATACAGGCTTCAGATCCTATTTTCTGTCTTTTTCTGATGGAGCACGTCTGGAAATCATGAACAAGCTAGGCATGACGGATCCGGAAAAAGGAACGGCAAGGACCGGGTATGTTCATATTGCATTCAGTGTCGGCAGCAAAGCCAGGGTAGATGAACTCACGGAGACTCTGAAGAGGGATGGCTATCAGGTGATCAGCGGCCCCAGAACAACCGGAGATGGCTACTATGAGAGCTGTATCTGTGCAATAGAAGGAAACCAGGTTGAGATCACTGAGTAGGATATGACAATTCAGAATCATTTCCAGAAACATCTGAATCCTTTCAATGCAGACAGGGTCTGGAATCAATTGCCCAATAACCTTAAGCGCAGGAATTCTTTTTTGGCTTTTGAGAGTCCGTGTTTCTTATGCTTGATCTTTTTCAGCTGAAAATAGATCAGGCTTATATGGGAGATAATTGTTTGTTAGTAAGAAGGGGAAAAGAATGAACAAACAGCAGCTTGCATCTAAAATCTGGGAATCCGCAAATCGTATGCGGTCCAAAATCGAAGCAAATGAGTATAAGGATTATATCCTGGGCTTCATCTTTTATAAATTTCTGTCTGATAAAGAGGAACAGTGGCTTTGTCAGCGTGGCTATGATTCTGACAGTATCAGAGATTATGTGAATGAAGAAGCGGATGATTCATATTCCAGTAAGTCCAGTGCTCAGCAGAGCCTGGGGTATTTTATTGCATATAAGGATCTATTCTCTACATGGATTCAGATGGGGTCAGACTTCTCTGTTGATAATGTTCGGACCGGTCTCTCTTCGTTTAATCGGCTGATTTCTCCTTCTCATAAGAAAGTCTTTGAAGGTATTTTTGAAACCTTGGAAACAGGACTTTCTAAACTTGGAGAGAATACCAAATCTCAGACAAAAGCGGCCAGTGACCTGATTCATCTGATTGATGAAATTCCAATGAACGGCAAGCAGGACTATGATGTCCTTGGTTTCATCTATGAATATCTCATCTCTAACTTTGCGGCAAATGCAGGCAAGAAGGCTGGAGAATTCTATACTCCTCATGAGGTATCTCTGCTTATGTCTGAAATAGTAGCGGACCATCTGAAAGGACGCAGTGAGATCCGAATATATGATCCGACTTCTGGTTCCGGAAGTCTTCTGATCAACATCGGCAAGACTGCAGCTAAGTACATGGAAGATGGGAACCGCATTCGCTATTATGCTCAGGAACTGAAGCATAACACCTATAATCTGACCAGAATGAATCTGGTTATGAGAGGAATACTGCCAGATAATATTGTGACCAGAAATGGAGATACCCTGGAAGAAGACTGGCCATATTTTGATGATTCAGATCCGCTGGGAACTTATGAACCTCTTTATGTAGATGCTGTGGTTTCAAATCCACCGTATTCTCAGAGATGGGATCCGTCTGGAAAAGAAAATGATGTCAGATATGCTCGCTACGGACTTGCTCCGAAGTCCAAAGCGGACTATGCATTTCTTCTGCATGATCTTTACCATCTGAAGCCGGATGGAATTATGACGATTGTTCTTCCGCACGGAGTTCTGTTCCGCGGAGGGGAAGAAGGTACCATTCGCAAGAATCTGATTGAACAGAACAATATCGATGCGATAATCGGTCTTCCTGCAAATATCTTCTATGGTACGGGGATTCCGACCATCATAATGGTTCTTCGCCAGAAGAAGGATAATACAGATGTTCTGATTATCGATGCATCAAAGGGATTCACCAAGGAAGGAAAGAATAACAAGCTCAGAGCGTCTGACATCAGACGGATTGTGGATACGGTGAAAGAGCGCAGGAGCATTCCGAAGTTTTCACGTATCGTCAGCCGGGAAGAGATCAGGTCTAATGACTACAATCTGAATATACCTCGATATGTTGACTCTTCTGAAGAGGCAGAGAGCTATGACCTGTATGCATCCATGTTCGGAGGTATTCCGGAAAAAGAACTTGCTTCCTTTGAAGACTGGTGGAATGTCTTTTCGACTTTGAAATCTGAATTATTTACAGGTGAAGGAAATTACCATCAGCTGAAATCAGGCAAGATCAAAGAAACTGTTCTGGCAAATGAGGAAGTGAAGAAATTCCAGAGCTCATTTCAGGAAGCATTCTCTGATTTCGGAGATTACATGGATCACGCTCTGATTGATGTAGCAGCAACATTATCTGCACCGAAAACAGAAGAGGAAATTGCTTCCAATATTTTCCGTCGCTTCGAACATATTCCTCTTCTTGATGCCTATCAGGCTTATGAGATTTTTGAGAATCAATTCAATTCGATTTCTGGCGATCTGGAACTGATTCAGTCTGAAGGGATTCAGACTGTAAAGAAAGTTGATCCGAACATGGTAATCAAAAAGAAAAACGGGAAAGACGTTGAAGTTCAGGAAGGATGGAAAGGGCATATTCTCCCGTTTGAACTTGTTCAGAAAGTATGTCTTTCGGAACGGCTCAAGGAAATTGAAGAAAAGAACAATCTCCTATCAGAAATTCCTTCCTCTTATGATGAACTACTGGAATCATTGAGCGAAGAAGATAAAGAGACGATTTCTGATGCTCTGTCAGATGAAAACGATGCATTTGTTTTCAAGAACATCAAGATGGTTATCAAAGCTCTTAAAGCTGATGAGGAGACAAAGCCTGAACTGATTGAGATCCTGCAAAAGGCAGAAAACTTAAATGGTACAGAGAAGAATCTTAAAGCAGAGCTAAAGCAGGAGCGGGAAAGTCTTCACCTAGAAACCAAGGAAACAATAGAGAAACTCTCTGAATCCGATGTGAATAAACTTCTGCACGAGAAGTGGATTCAGCCGGTTTACCACGGGATTATGGGGCTCTCAAACCAGTTGGTGAATGACTTTATTAAGAGAATTGAAGTGTTATCTGAAAAGTATACCGTGACAGCTAGAGACTTAAAAGAGATCCATGAAACGGAAAGATCCCTTTCATCCATGCTGGATGAGTTGACAGGATCTGAAGAGGACATGGAGGGTATTCGTGAGCTGAAGAAATTGTTTGGAGGTACTGATCATGAGTGACCGAAAGGTACCCTCAATACGATTTAAGGGATTTGATGATGATTGGGAACAGCGTAAGGTTTCAGATCTGTTTAGAGTTACCCGTGGATATGTTCTTGCAGCTACACAAACAGAAACGACGAAAACAGACGAAAAGCCTTATCCAGTCTATTCTTCACAGACCAAAGATAATGGCTTGATGGGATACTACAAAGACTATCTTTATGAAGATGCAATTACTTGGACTACTGATGGTGCAAACGCCGGAACAGTTAATTACAGAGCCGGAAAGTTCTATTGCACAAATGTTTGTGGGGTTTTGCTCTCAAATGAAGTAAAGGCTAATCAGATGATAGCTGAAGCCTTGAACAATGTAGCAAAAGGATATGTGTCTTATGTTGGTAATCCAAAACTGATGAACAATGTAATGGCAGACATTGTAATTCAGATACCGACACAAGCTGAAGAACGGGAACAGTTATCTATGCTATTTGCCAGTCTCGACAACCTTATCACCCTTCATCAGCGTGAGTTAAATAAGTTGAATACAATAAAGAAATCAATGCTTGAAAACTGCTTTCCGAGAAATGGTGAAAAAACTCCGAGAATTCGTTTTTCTGGATTTACTGATGATTGGGAACAGCGTAAGTTGTCAGAGCTTGGAGAAATAATGACTGGTTCTACACCCTCTACTACAAAATCTGAATACTATTCTGATGATGGATTACCTTGGGTGACTCCTACTGATATTGAATCAAATATTATTTCTGATAGTCCAAGAAAACTTAGTGAGGAAGGAGCCAAGGTTGCGAGGATTGTTCCCGCAAATACAATACTATGTACTTGCATAGCCAGTATTGGCAAAAATGCTTTATTAACAGTAACGGGAAGCTTTAATCAACAGATAAATAGTCTTACACCTAATGCTGAAAATGATCCATACTTCCTTTTGACAGAGAGTGAATTTTGGTCTAATCACATGAAGAAAATGGCTGCTTCAGGAACTATGCAGATTGTAAATAAAACAGAGTTTTCTGAACTACTTACAATGGTGCCGAAGCATGATGAACAGAAGAAAATTGGTGCTTATTTTAGAGATCTTGACAACCTTATCACCCTTCATCAGCGTGAGCTCAAAGGGAAATTAATCATGTCTCTTTTTTGAAAAACAAAAACTTGGGAACAGCGTAAGCTATCTGATATATACAAAGATATTGGAAATGCCTTCGTTGGGACAGCTACTCCATATTATGTTGAAAAGGGACATTTTTATCTGGAATCCAATAATATAAAAGACGGACAGATAAACCATAATACCGAAGTGTTTATTAACGATGAGTTTTATGAGAAGCAAAAAGACAAATGGTTGCACACTGGTGATATGGTTATGGTTCAATCAGGACACGTTGGTCATGCTGCAGTAATCCCGGAAGAACTGGACTGCTCAGCAGCTCACGCACTTATTATGTTCAGAAATCCGAAGGTTGAAATTGAACCATATTTTCTGAATTATCAGTACCAGACAATCAAGGCAAAAAAGAAAATCGAAAACATCACAGCAGGTAATACCATAAAACATATACTTGCATCTGAGATGCAAGAATTTGCTGTAGATGTAACTTCATATAACGAACAAGAGAAGATTGCTGGATTTTTCAGAAACCTCGACAACCGTATCACCCTTCATCAGCGAATGTTTATTCTTATGGATTACAATAGAACACGAGGAGTTTATCATGGATCATTTTGATAAAGAAGCTGATTTTGAAAAAGAACTTATCGCTGCATTGCAGAGTTATGGATGGGAACACAAGGTTCTTTATAATTTCACTGAGAAAGATCTGATTCAGAACTGGGCTGACATCCTTTTTGAGAATAATAGGGGAATTGATCGGCTTAATGACTGTCCTTTGATTCCGGAGGAAATGGATGAGCTGCTTGAGCAGATCAGAGAGCTGAGGACGCCACTTGCCCTTAATGGTTTCATCAATGGAAAAACTGTAGCAATTACCCGGAAAAATCCTGCTGACCACCTTCATTATGGGAAAGAGGTCAGTCTTAAGATTTATGACCGTATGGAAATCGCGGCAGGACAGAGCAGGTATCAGATTGCAGAACAGCCAATTTTTGCGAGACATGAGAAAGTACTGCAGGATCGCCGCGGAGATGTGATGCTGCTGATTAATGGGATGCCTGTCTTCCATATTGAATTGAAACGCTCTGGAGTTCCCACCCAGGAAGCAGTGAATCAGATTGAAAAGTACGCACATGAAGGAGTGTTCACCGGGCTGTTTTCACTGGTTCAGGTCTTTGTTGCAATGAATCCGGAAGAAACTCTGTATTTTGCTAATCCTGGTCCTGATGGAAGATTCAATCCGGATTTCTATTTCCATTGGGCAGATCTGAATAATGATCCGATCAATGACTGGAAACTTGTGGTAGAACGTCTTCTCTCAATTCCGATGGCTCATCAGCTGATTGGATTCTACACAGTAGCGGATGATTCTGATGGTATTCTCAAAGTCATGCGCAGCTATCAGTATTATGCGGCTAACAAGATCTCTGATCGTGTTGCAACGAATGATTGGTCGGAAGGAAACCAGCTTGGCGGCTATGTATGGCATACGACTGGATCAGGGAAAACCATGACTTCCTTCAAGTCTGCACAGCTAATTGCTAATTCCAAGGATGCAGATAAAGTGGTATTCCTTATGGACAGAATCGAACTTGGGACTCAGTCACTGAAGGAATACAGGGCTTTTGCAGATAATGCGGATGATGTTCAGGAGACGGAAGATACTATTACATTAATAGCAAAGCTGAAAAGCACAGATCCGAAGAATACCTTGATCGTATCTTCCATCCAGAAGATGAGCAATATCAAAGAAGATGCTGCTGGCAAGATGCGTGCTAAAGATCTGGAAGAGATGAAGAACAAACGAATGGTATTCATTATAGATGAATGCCATCGATCTACTTTCGGAGAGATGCTTTCAACCATTAAGCAGACTTTTCCGAATGCTCTGTTTTTCGGCTTTACCGGAACGCCTGTGTTTGTCGAAAATGAGCAGGCGATGAGTACCACTGCTGATATCTTCGGAAATGAACTCCATCGTTACAGCATTGCTGACGGAATTCGTGATAAGAATGTCCTTGGCTTTGATCCGACCATGGTATGCGTATATCGTGACAAGGATCTCCGCAAGCAGGTAGCAATTCATGAATCAGGCGCTTCTTCGGAGGAGGAAGCGATCACGGATACTGGCAAGAGCACGAAGTATTATCATTTTATGTCTTCTTCAGAAGTTCCCATGAGCGGGAAGCGAGGAACGGATGGAAAATATCTGAAGGGAATTGAAGATTATATCGGACAAGAAGCCTGGCAGACAGATGAGTATCAGAACCAGGTTGTTGATGATATTATGTGCAACTGGATGACTTTAAGCAGAAACAGTAAGTTCCATGCGATTTTTGCAACCTCCAGTATCCCGGAAGCGATCAGGTATTACCATAAGTTCAGAACGAAGTACCCGAGTCTGAAAGTGACGGGTCTATTTGATCCTACTATTGATAATGAAGGCGGAAAGAAATCTCTTGATAAAGAGGATGGTCTGAAAGAGATGCTGGAGGACTACAACAGAATCTTCAGACAGAATTTTGATATAGGGGGATATGCTTCCTTTAAAAAAGATGTGTCAGCAAGGCTTGCTCATAAGAAGCCGTATGAAAGGATAAACACAGAGCAGCAGCTGAACCTCCTGATCGTAGTCAACCAGATGCTTACTGGATTTGATTCCAAGTGGATCAACACGCTGTATCTTGATAAAGTGATTGTTTATCAGAATCTGATACAGGCATTCTCCAGGACGAATCGCTTGTTCAATATCAATGAAAAGCCCTTCGGGTCGATCCGCTATTACAGAATGCCTCATACGATGAAGCGAAATATTGAAGATGCAGTAAAGCTGTATTCCGGTGATCGCCCTCAGGGATTATTTGCGGATCATCTTCCTGATAATGTCAGACATATGAATATGTCTTTCAGAGATATTGCTCAGATTTTTGAGAATGCTGGGGTTCCTGAGATGCAGAAGCTTCCGGATGATCTTGCATCAAAAGCAAAATTTGCAAAACTATTCCGGGAATTCTCGACTTATCTTCAGGCTGCAAGAATCCAGGGATTCAGGTGGGATAAAACAGAATATTCTTCCAAAGTTGATCCGGAAGATCATGAACAGGAAGAGATCATTACTCTGATTCCTACGGAGAAGCAGTATGAGATTCTGCTGCAGAGATATAAAGAACTGCGGAATCATTCAGATGGTGAAAACGGAGAAGAAGAAACTGAAGTTACTTTTCCGATTGATCCTTATCTGACAGAGCAGAATACCGGAGTCATTGATAATGATTATATGAACTCCAGATTTGAGAAATGGAAGAAACAGCTCCAGGACCCGAACGTTGATCCGAAAGATCTTGAAACCACACTTGAAGCACTCCATAAGTCTTTTGCGTTCCTCTCACAGGAAGATCAGAAATTTGCAAATATCTTCCTGCATGATGTTCAGACCGGAGATGCAGAGCTGATTCCGGGAATGACATTCCGCGATTATATCGTCAGTTATAAAAAGCATGCAAAGCAAGAGCAGATCCGAAAAGTGGTTTATTATCTAGGCGTTTCTGAGAAATTGCTCACTGACTTGATGGATGCGCATGTTAACAGAGATAAGCTGAACGAGTACGGAAGATTTGACGCCTTGAAAGCAACGGTATCAGCCCAGAAAGCACAGGAATACTTCTCGAGAATCGATGGCAGGAAACTTCCTCCTTTCCTGGTCAATAACCGGGTTGACAAGCTTCTTACAGACTTCATTCTTTCGGGTGGATGTGATATTCCGGATCCGGTTATCAAAGAAGAATAATCATTGCTGAACGGTCAGTCCTTCATCGGCGAAGAAAGGAGAGAAAAATGGCTAATGAATTTCAGGCGACCGATCATCTGAAGGACTACTACAGATACTGGATCAGTGTTTACAAGGAAGGAGCAATCCGCGATGTTACTCTCTCGAAGTATCAGATGGCTCTTTCCTGGGTGGAAAAACTAGCCCCGGATCTTAGACTATGTGATGTGACGAGAACTGCTTATCAGCAGATTATTAACGATTATGCGAAAGAGCATGAGAGACAGACCACGATGGATTTTCATCATCAGTTAAAAGGTGCAATTCTCGATGCTGTAGATGAGGGAATGATTCTACGCGATCCGACGCGAAAAGTGATTATTAAAGGAAAGTCTCCTGCCAATAAGAAAAAGAAGTATCTGAATCAATTTGAACTGCATTCGCTTCTGAAAAACCTGACTCTTGGAGAAGAGGTCAGCTGGGATTGGTTCATTCTTCTCATAGCAAAAACAGGAATGCGCTTTTCAGAAGCATTGGCACTGACTCCAGCGGATTTTGACTTTGCACATCAGACAATTTCTGTCAGCAAGACCTGGAATTACAAAGAGGGTGGAGGATTTGCTCCAACCAAGAATAAATCTTCTGTCAGAAAAATCCAGGTTGACTGGAAGGTAGTGATGCAGTTTTCAACCCTGATCAAAGATCTTCCTCAGGATAAGCCGATGTTCGTCACCACGGAAAATATCTATAACTCCACGGTAAATGACATCCTTGCGAGATATTGTGAGAAGCTCGATATTCCGGTAATCTCTATTCACGGTCTTCGGCATACACATGCCTCAATGCTCCTTTATGCGGGAGTATCCATCGCAAGTGTGGCGAGAAGGCTTGGACATGCCAGCATGACAACCACCCAGAAAACATATCTTCATGTCATACAGGAACTTGAAAACCAGGACATTGATCTAGTGATGAGATCTCTGTCCAATCTGATCTAAGAATCATCGTTGCGCCGGTAAGGACAGACAGATTCAGAGATAGCTTTTCATGGCTGAATCCTATTCATGAAAAGCCAGCAAGAACCGGATCAGATGATGCGTGAACTCATATCTGATCCGGTTTTCATGAACAAGCAGTACCTATCTTGCTTCATCTTATTCTGTTTCGCTCAGATATTCTCTGAGTCTAGGTGCAGAGGGTCTTGTATCGGCTCTTCCTAGCTCATAGAGAGCTCCGAGCTTTTCCATATCTCCTAAGAACATCGGGATCCGGATGTTCTCAGAGGGACTGATCACGAAGATTCTCCCATTCTCCTCCAGCTCATCAATATGATTCAGAATCCGGTTGGTCCTGTGCTTCATGGTTTTCAGCTTTTCATCGAATTCCGGATATTTCTTATAAAAAGAATCACACAGGTGGGCAGGATAGTCTCTTTCCTGCCTCCATCCTTCCGGTCTGGTCTTGACGATCAGAATCTTTTCATATCCCTGAGTAAGTGCCCATTCCAGAGGGATCGGATCAGAGATTCCTCCATCCATGCAGGGGACTCCTTCTATGACAACGGGTTCTGACAGAAAGGGAACGGTAGCGCCTGCTCGTACTCCTCGCCAGAACCAGGGGTCTTTTCTTTTTTCGAAGTATCTTGGCATCCCTGTCTCCATGTCAGTGGCAATTGCTACATGCCGAAGGTCCTGGCGGTAATAGCGGGCATTGTCTGCCGGCCAGATCTGCTCAACGCCTTCATGCATGAATCGGAAGCCGGAGATGCCATGGTTCTCGATCAATGCGCGCCAGCCCACAAACCGGCTGTCATGCCGGTATTTCAGAGTGATATATGGTCCTCTTCCGATCTGTCCGGTCAGATAGTTGACGGACATCAGCGCTCCTGCCGATACCCCGATGGAACAGTCTAGATTGATTCCCTGGATCATCAGCTCATCGATGACCCCCTGGGTATATACTCCCCGCCAGCCTCCGCCTTCGAACACGGCACATCCGTGAATAAAATGATTGTCTGCTTTTCCTTTCGGAAGCTCATTCAGCCTGCTGTATTCTTTCATACCTCCAGTCTTGATCGTGACTGGCTTTCATGCCATAGTCATTCCGTGCATTCTGTAAGGTTCTTTCCGGAACGTTCTGATCAGAAGTCGCCTGTGATAGAATGATGCCTAGCGAGGAATGCCATGAAAACACTGATCTGGGACTATAACGGAACGATACTGGATGATCTTGATCTATGCCTGAAGATTGAGAATGAAATGCTCATGGAACGGCATATGAAGGCAGGATACACAAGAGAACAGTACCGGAGTCTGTTCTGCTTTCCGGTGATTGAATACTATTACAAGCTCGGATATACGTTTGAACATGAGTCGTATGAGCAGATCTCCGTGGAGTTCAATGAACGGTATGATGAAGGATTCTCATCCTGCCGTCTGACCGATGGATTTCTGGAGAAGATTGCGGAAGCTGAAGAGAAGGGCTATCAGAACGTGATTCTTTCTGCCTGCCAGGAGGAGAAACTCCTGAAGCAGACCGAACAGCTTGGGATCGCCGGATACTTCCGGGAACGGATGGGCATGGATAATATGCTTGCGGAATCCAAGGTGGAAATGGCAAAGCACTGGATGATCCGCTCCGGCGTGAATCCGGATGAATGCATGTATATCGGCGATACGCTGCATGACATGGAAACTGCGGAAGCGATCGGCATCCGCAATTATGTTCTGGCGGCTTGCGGCCATCAGTCCTATGAGGTGCTTAAGAATGCGTCGGATCATGCTGTCCATAATCTCCGGGAGGTAGTGCTATGAACAAGGAATGCCCGGTACAGAAGATCTGCGGCGGCTGTACCAGACTGCATGAAAGCTATGAAGAGCAGCTGAAGCACAAGCATGAGGAGCTCTCAAGGCTGTACCCGAAATATCATGTCGAACTGACCATCGGAATGAAGAACCCTTATCATTATCGGCATAAAGTCTATGCGGCGTTCGGAACAGACCGGAATGGAAGACTCGTGGCCGGTATGTATGCAGAGCATACCCACCGGATTGTGTCTTCCAGATCATGCCTGATCCAGAATGAGACAGCAAACCGGATCTTAGAGGGAATCATCGAGATTGCTGAGGAGATGCATCTGCCTGCGTATGAGGAAGATAAAGAGAGAGGGGTCCTGAGACATGCTTATATCCGGGTGGCTCATGCGACGGGAAAAGCAATGGCAGTCATCGTGATCGGATCTGAGGAACTGCCTGGCGCAAAGAAGTTTGTCAGTCTTCTGACTCAGAGATTTCCGGAGATTGAGACCGTCGTTCTGAACTACAATCGGAAACATACGAGTATGGTACTTGGAGAAAGAAGCCGAGTGCTGTACGGTCCTGGATATCTTTCGGATGAACTGCTTGGCATGAAGTTCCATATTTCTCCTGCTTCTTTCTATCAGGTGAATCCTGTACAGACTGAGGTTCTTTATCAGACTGCCATCGATCTGGCAGGAATTACCAGAAATGATTCAGTGCTCGATGCGTGCTGCGGAATCGGAACAATCTCTCTGATTGCGGCTAAGCAGGCGAAAGAAGTAATCGGAGTGGAGATCAGTCCGGAAGCGATCAGAGATGCAAAGCATAATGCAAAGCTGAATCATATCACGAATGCAGAATTCTACTGCGATGATGCAAACCGCTTTCTGGATCGGCTGATCGATTGCCCGGATGTCGTGATCCTCGATCCGCCCAGATCTGGAATGACTCAGGGATTCATGCAGCATTTAGCGGAAATGAAACCGGATCGGGTTGTCTATATTTCCTGCTTTCCGAAGACTCAGGCAAGAGATATCAAGAATCTGACCTGCAGAGGCTATCGGGTAAAGAAGATCGTTCCGGTTGATTTATTTCCGATGACAGATCACGTCGAGACTATAGTGCTGCTGCAAAAGCTGAACTCGTAGAAATCCTTGAATTTATGCACTTTTTCGAGCATTGCACGTTTGAAAAGACTGATTATTCTGAGCGTGGAAAGCACATGAAAAAGTATATTCGGGTAGTTGTAGCTGTCGAACTCGTGACAGTAGGTTCAAAAATAGAGCCTACGTCGTGACAGTATTGTTGAGAAGTATATTGATAGCAAGGGACAGATTACAGAAAAGTTCTATGAAGACGAAAAGGCAGATAATCTTAAGTTCTCGGATGCTGTATTGGCTTATGCTAAGGGAATAGCTGAAATACTTAAATCTGTTTATGATGCTAAACATGATTACTGATATAACGCTTAAATCGAAAGATGGAAGAGTTTTAATCTTAGATGCACAATATTATGGTCAGCAGATGCAGTCAAACTTTGATGTGCAGACATATAGAAATGGCAATTTGTACCAGATTTTTACTTATGTAAAGAACTGGGATAAGGATCAGACTGGCAATGTAGCTGGAATGCTTTTATATGCAAAGACAAGAGTTCCAAAGATGAATGGGTTTTTGCGGGAATATACGAAAGTATCTCAGTGAAAGAAACACCAAATGGTCCATCTCAATATAGATATGATACGAAACTTGTAGATATAGGCACTGATTTAATCGGCAAGATGATAATTGGATTTAAAAAGGACTTTCGAGCATCATATCTTTGTTTAGAAAATTATATTGAAGATTTTGAGGTGCTTGAAATAACGAGAGATGTCTGCAAGACAGAATTTCCGGGTTATGACAAGGTGAATGTTTCCTGGGAAGAGTTATCGGGTCTAATTGATACTGATGCTTGGAAAACTGCGCTCGCTAATCAAAAAGGAGTGTATCTTATTACGGATTCTTCAAATGGAAAGAAATATGTTGGTTCTGCTACAGGCGAAAACATGATTTGGGGAAGATGGAAGGATTACATTTCCAATGGAAATGGCGGAAATATTGAGTTAAAGAGTCTGGATTTTGGATATATCCAAAAGAATTTCAGATATAGCATCTTGGAAATTTATAAAAGTACAACAGATGATGATGCAATATTAGAGAGAGAATCTTGGTGGAAAGAACTTTTGATGACTCGACAATTTGGATATAACAAGAATTAGAGATCATAGAGAAATATGGATGGGGGAATGCTTTCAAAACTAGAAAGCAGAAAAGAATATATGGAGCAAATTGAGCTTATACAGCATTGGAATTACTTTTGTTCACTTGCTGAACGATTGGATAATACAAAGCATTATATAGACCACGGGTTGCAAGAACATGATGGAATAAGAGAACTTGTACATGGAAAAGTATACTCTGATATTTTTAAACAAATAATTGTTTTAGCGGCCTCTGAATTTGAAATAATGAGTAAGGCCTTATGTAGTGCTAAGGGAGTAAAAACCAAGAGGATAGGAGATATAAGCGAAACAATACTAGGAGTTTTCCCTAAAATTATTGATTTTGAAGTAAGTACACCTTTTTGGATTAATACACCTTTACATGATTGGAAAACCACACGTATTGATAATGGGAAGAATATAAAAGTAGATGGTTTGGACTGGTGGTTTGCATATAATTCGATAAAGCATGACGAAAAGAAATCTATAAAAAATGCAACACTTGAAAATGCAATATTAGCATTGGCTTCACTCTATATTATTGAAATTTACCTGATGAAAGAACTTTTTGGAAACATGAGTATTGTTTACACATATCCGACAGTATATTTCAAATGTAAGTATTTGCCCCATCCTGTTAGTAGTGGAGAAGGGTTGTTGCCGGATGAGGGCGGTTTATCCCCAACAGAAAGATATAAAAAAGAATGTCCCGAACTTTTTAAAGAGTTTGAAGCGGAATTAAAGTAATTGTGAGAAAAATGGTTGTGACAAGTTGATATAACATTATTTCTTTTAATTAGGTTTCAAAGAAGTACCGGTTAAAAGCTGTTTTTCAGATATCGTAAGAATTTACTTACGTCCAGCCTATAACAGGCTGGACAATTAATTATAGATTAATACAAAAGAGAAGGTAGTATATGGATTCAATATTAGTTTTTGATGATTTTAAGCATTGCTTTAGGAAATTAGATACCTCAAATTATAATGATGATTTGGTTGTAGGAACTGTTTTTTTTACTAGAGATGCTATAAATGTCATTGAGAAATATTACAGAATAATTGGTTACATCATATGCGATGATAAGGGTGTTTATTATCCGATTGATGTGAGAAAAAATGATATAGCCATGTTGGAAGGGACATATAATTGCATAGAGGATGAATTAAAGAAGGAATTGGAACCATATAATATACAGACCGAACCTGCGATGGTATGGAGCCCTTTCTTTATGCGTTGGCAGTTCTTGTGTGATTGGAATGCTTTTGAAACTAGTGGGGATTTTATAAATATAGCTTCAAAAATAGTAGGAAATGAGAAGCTGATGAAGAAGATTATTGATGAGAAAATCGATTTTGTCCTTCCAGTAAATTATAGAGAATTATCTCAAATGGTACGAGGCTTGAATAAATTATTTGAAGTCGATTTTTATAATAAGGATTACTACGAAGAGGTAAACTATTTATTTGATTCTCTTGTAAATGGATATCATATAAATATGTCTGCAGAAGAAGTGGAGACGTATTGTTATCAATTATGTAATTACACTTTGAAAAGAATAGAGGGAGAATATGTATAATTCAGGAATTGGTACACCTTATTGGTTTGAATGGGAAATAGGAATACTAGAATGCTTGAATATGTTGCAAGATTCATCTATTGAATCTGTAGTGTTACAATCAACTGATTTTCAAGCACTAGATGATGTTGTAGTAAATTATATCGATAAAAGCATTTTAAATATTCAAGTAAAACATACAGATGTAGATAATAATTTTACATATTCCTTTTTGTCTTCTAGTGAAAAGTCATTGTTGAATGAACTATCGCTAGAATGGAAGAATAATAAAAACGATTATAACTTTAGAGGCATTCAAATTGTTACAAACAAAAAATGGGGAACACAGAAAACTGATGGAAAGTGTTCGATGGATGACTTTATTTCAAAGGTATTTCCACATTTACAGGATGATTATAATTATATGTCAACCGATTCCTATGAGCAAAATGCTATTGAATGGTATAGAAAGAATCTAGAGATAAAGCTAAATCAGCAGGAGGCGGCATGTTTTACTAAAATCTTTTCGTTTAGAAAGGAGTCGTGTCTTGCCGATGTGGAAGAAAAAATCCGTTTGAAGATAGGAGAAATACTAGGGACAGATAATAGTGATGCAATAGAATTTTGCTTAAATAACCTTTTGGCAAAATTAAATATATGGGCAACATCAAAACGAGAAAAGCAGGAAATAACAAGAGAGAATGTGTATGGAGCATTATGCTACACAGATCCTGATATTCCTTCATATGAAATAAGCCCAGAAAAGCCGATACTGCCTTCGCGCTTACGCTTTGCAGAGACATTTATAGATAGCATTAAAAAGAATAGTAATCACATTATATTTTTAGAAGGCTTGCCAGGCTGTGGAAAAACTAATTTTGTAAGCTATTTATCACAGATGAATGAGTCTATAGTTGATTTTAGATTTTACACATATCTTCCTGTAAATAAAGTTGATGGTTCATATAGTGATGATGAAGGCTTTTATTTAGGAAATATTTTATGGAGAAGCATTCTAGTACAGCTTAAGAAAAAATTGGAGGAGAAAAATTTACTATCTGTGGTAAATTTCCCACTAATATATCAATTTATGTCTGTTTCTGAAATGCGGGAAACTGTAATTCATTTTTTACCGGAATATGCAAAATGTATAGGAAGGCCTTGTTATTTTTTTATAGATGGATTAGATCATGCTGCTAGATCAAAAGATGCACGAAATTCATTTTTATCACAGTTACCAAGACCAGAGGAAATTGGAGGTGATTTTTATTTTGTCTTGGTAGGGCAGCCTATAAATGAGGGCTATCCGTCTTGGATGAAAGATAATAAAAGTATTTCATATTATAACATGCCGGCTTTGGATACAGATGACGTTGTTATATTGTTAGAACAAAGCGGTGTGGTAGAGAGTACAGTTGATTTGGAAAATTTGGCAAAAACTGTTATCTCTGTTATTGGAAATAATGTTCTTAACATTATGTTTGCAATTTTAGAATTGGAGAAAATGGTATTGCCTCTATCCTTTGAGACAATAGAAAGAGAACTAAATAGTAGGTTTTTAAATAAACAAATAGATAAATACTACGAATGGATTATTGGATCACAGGAAAAAAGTCTTTTGTTTTACAAAATTGAAGCAATTATGGCGTTTTCTAGTAAACGTGTTGATTCGTATGATATAGCTCAAATGTGTGGGGGAGAGCATGATGAGGTCACATTTATTTTAAATGGCTTATATCCAATCATCGTATGTGAAGGTGATGAATATTTTGTTTTTCATAATGATGTAAGGCTTTTTTTACAGAATGAGATAATTCACAATTCAAATATAAAAGGAATTACCGAATCGATAATTAAGCGAATACAACAGGATAGGAAGCTATGGAAATATCGATATGATGTCTCTTTTAATTTGCTAATTAGCTGCAAGAATACTAATGAGGTGTTGAAACTTATCGATGTTGAATATGTAATGGACTCAGCTTTGTACGGAATATCATTTGATAGAATACTTCAGCAATTTATATTAGCGCACCAATTGCCAATCGATAATCTTGAAGAAGTATGCATGCATTCAAGTGCGGTGTCGCTTTGTTTGGCACAGTATGCGAATTGTATACAGTATTATTCAAAAGAATCGGATTATTTTGAAGAACAAAGTATCAACAAAAAGACTAAAGCTGAAAAGTATTGTTTGGTTATCGAAAAAGATTTAGAACAAATTATTAATGATATCAGTTTTGCATCCAAAGCAGGATTTGAGCGAGGTCACAAGTTATTTGATGAATATCTTAGTGGCTATAGTATTGATAAGTTGTTACTGCTCTTCTGAAATGTCCCGTATCTGATCTGGTCTGATGTCCGGAAACTGCTCATCTTCGTGTCTCCGGAAAGAATTGATGTTCGGACTGATAAAGCTCGGTTTCCCGAGCTTTATCTG